>ERZ1643250.224-NODE-224-length-68469-cov-7.855439_pt1 | contig 68469 bp, 59 predicted proteins | sample MGYA00579262_ERZ1643250 | MGnify/ENA primary metagenome ERZ1643250 (study PRJEB29033, sample SAMEA4952265) | chicken gut metagenome | biome: Broiler Chicken; feature: Gastrointestinal Tract; material: Caecum | place: Ireland | collected 2018 | study: Broiler...
CGTTTGTAAGGCTTCCGTCCTCCAGTTCCACCAGCACATCCATGATCAGGAGGGAATCTCCGTCCGAAAGGCGGTCTTCCGAGGGCAGGATGGCTTTGACTTTCACCTGAATTCCCAACAGACTGGAAATAAACGAGGATAATCGTTCCGGGTGGACGTCCGGGTGAAAGACCGCTTTAAAGAACGGGTCGTAAGTGACCGGAAGGTCCACCAGCTGGACCGCAAGGGCAAATTTGTCTTCCGCTTTCTCGGCGATGCCCTTCGGATCGCAGCAAAGCGCGATCACGCCCCAGTCCGGATTGTCTTTCAGCAGGGGAAGAAGCACATCGCATTTGTCTCCTTCCATGGAGATCGAATTCACAAGCCCCGGCTTGTCAAGCTTCGGGAATACTTTCAGCAGCATGTGCGGATCCGGGCTGTCAATACAGATCGGCTTTTTCGCGACGCTCTGTACCACGTCGATCAGCCAGCAAAGAGCGTCGTACTCCAGTTCCGGCGCGGTTCCCGCGCACACATCCAGATAATCGGCTCCCGCCGCTTCCTGGCGCTGTACCAGATCCACGATCCATGCTTCATCCCTGTTCGCGATGGCCGTCGCCACGCTCGGAATCGCTCCGTTAATCTTTTCCCCAATAATGATCATGACGCATATCTCCTTTAAAAACTTTCGTTCTTTTTATAGGTCAAATTTTAGCAAAGAAACCGCAAATGATAAATTTTGTTTTGTAAATATTGCAATAAGAAAAGTTTATGATCCGTCCGGTTTTTGTTTGTATCATCCAGTTTATACCGTCATTTTTTGGCGATTATTCCTATAAAAATCGCTGTTTATAGGTTTTGAATATGACATTATAAAATTCACTAATAAAGGGAAACTCATCTTAGATAAAACCGGTGGTTGAAACCGGCGGTTGTATCAGAAAATATTTTTGAATTGATTTGATAAAAATCCTCTTCCATACAAAAATCTCCCCGCCAGGCAATTAAGACTGCCCGGCGGGGAGATTTTTATACTATATAAACGACGGGGAAATTTTTCAGAATTTCTTCTATTGGCAGCTGATGCATAGCAACAAATTTTCGCAAAAAAGATTTATAATATGAAACCAATTTTTCTCTGTGCAGGCCAGGGACAATCACGCCATTGTCCGTTATCATGCTCTGCTTTTCCAGTCAACAGGTCTGCGGCGGCGTCTGCAAGATAACCCAGATAACTTCCTGCGGAGCTGTCACCGCACAGCAATTTCCACATCAGACCGCCGAAAAGATAAGATTGAGCAAATTCGCGCCAGCTATGCAGTTCCTCAGCAACCTTCTGGGAGAGATCCCACAGAATACCAACAGCCTCACTTTCTGTGATCCAGCCTAAATAACATCCCCAGCGTGTCAACATCGCTGCCCGGCCAATATCCCATCCGGCCATAAAACCGGGGGCATATTGACCTTTATACCGTTGTGCAAATCTCCATGCCCGGCAAATAGACTCTCGCTCATCTTCGTCCATAGTCTCGTCCATCAGTTTCTCCGGTGAAGATGCCTCACAATAAAGCTGATACCGCAAGATATATCCCTCTTGGGCCAGATAACGGATCATATCCAGCAGATCGCTCCGGCCGTCTATTCCCCATGAGCGGCGCACAAGAGACACGATTTTCTGCTCCATAACAGGAATATGTTCCTCCACATCCATTCCATCCAAATCGTGGCTGTTAAGAGTCGATAAAATACCAGACAGCAGGATGCCAAAACGTTCCCACTTTACATCCTCTTTTTGATACGGGATCGGTTCTGGTTCGGGCATGGCCTCAAGCCGAGCCATAGCATCTTCCAATGCAGTATAAAGATTTTCTTCCAGTTCCGGATCAAATAAAATATCTTCCTCATCGTCCGCATCTTCCATTTCCAGCGTTTCCAAAGCCGCCGCAAGCATGCCCATATCTTCTCCGAAAATCTGTCCCATCAAGTCCCCAGCAACAGCTGAAGTTGCCTCGGCAACTTTATTATTTACCATCTTTTGCAGCAATTCCTCATTAACAGCCATTTGAGCCATACTGTCTGGTCCAAACATCTGTCCAAGAATTTCTACTTGACGCTCCGTATTAGCGGCGATCTGTTCTTCCATTTCGGCGGCAGATATAGATGCTGCTTTATCAGCGCCTGGAACCTCAATTTTGCTGATTCGTTCCTCATTCTTTTCCATGGTTTCTTTCATAGAAGCAAGTGCCTGCTCTTTTGTTTGCTGTGCCTTTTTCCTGATCTCATCTATATCTAACATTTTTAATCCTCCTTGTCCGGGGGGAGCTGATGCCATGCCGAAGGTTTTTTGTGACGTGTAAGCAGCTTTTTCATCTGCCGCAATATTGTTTCTACAAAATGGAACCATACTTTTCCAACTATAAACACGAGCACAAGAAACAGCAGAAACGCTCCAATCTCTCCAATAGGCATCTCTTACCTCACTTTGTCGCAAAACGATTCATAAAGAAATCGGTAAAAGCGGCCAATTCCTCATCCTGTGATACATAAACATACAGCTTTTCATCTTCCAACCAGTCATAGGCATTGATGCCAATGTATCCTTTTTTATCCGGGTAAATGATGAAAGCATCGGTAGGGTATTTATTCCGATAGGCTTTCAAAATTTCAGAGCGGCGATAGTAAGTCGGATCGCCGCATCCTGAAAGATCGGGTACTGTGGGAACAACCACAATCGTCTGGCTGGTTTCGTTCCAGCCGACAATTAGATTGCCGATTTTAGTTTTACTTCCATGAACAAAGCCATAGTTAAACCGACTCACGTCCTCGGTATATCCGAAAATCAGTCTGTAATTGTCCCCGTTTTCTACAACCTGATTAAATAGAGCGCGCATTTTCTTTGAGTTTGCATTGCTCTTTTCCATGTCAATTTCGGGACCCTTAAATAACTTGCTGAAAAAACCCATGATCTTTTCCCTCCTAAATGTTTGAATGCTTTTATATGAAACTGAATGGGGCAGTACCCACAGCATCATATCACGTGTTCTCATTTGTGTTTTATTTTAGTTTTATCTCTCACAAATAAGAGCAAAAAATCAATTTTGTTTTTATTCTGGCTGAAATGAAATCCGTCTGAATATATGGCTGAAACATGATATTCGGACGGATTATCTCATTCCAATCACTCAATCAATAGGTGTTGCTTTTAGTTTCTCCAGAGCATCCACAATAGCGTTTATTTGAAAGTCAACTGTTTCATCGGCAGCTTCGGGGACAAACAGAGGTAACGTATCAGGGATTGCCCTGCGTACAACCATCGCTGTCAGACTCAAATTCGTAAATAAATTGATCCTTGCCGTGTCTGCTTTTATGCCAAAGTTTTCTAATATCTTTCCAAAGAGACGAAGCTGCTTTTGACGGAACAGTTGATAGCTTTCCTTTGACAGACGTTTGAAAATAAGCTGCTGTTCTTCAATCGTTAATACAGCGATACCATTTTTCTCTCCGTAACAGCAGGCGTATAGAAATTGTTTCACGGCATCACGCCAGCTTAAAGCAGGATCGGCCATCAGTCTTTGTACTTGCTCAATAATTTTAGGCTGTTGCAGGTACAGCGTTTCAACGACCAAATCTTCTTTCGTTGCAAAGAAAGAATAAAAGAAAGTTCGCGAAATACCAACCTTCTTATATATTTGTTCCACAGTAGTATGTTGTATACCTTGTTTTGCCATCAGTTCGAGAGCAGCTGTAACAAGTTCCGTTCTGATGCGCGCTCTATCCTCCTCAGAATAAGCTACTTTTGGCATCACGTCACCTCCTTTCTGCAAATAAAAACAAATTTTGAAATTTATTTTTATTTTAACATATCCAATAATACTATACAAGCGTGAAATAGTACAATTCCAAGTAGTCCTCTGTAGACATGGATTCCTCTCGGATAAAATGGTTTTTCGGCAAATATAGTTCCTTAACGAAAAAAATCGCCTTGCGGCGGTTCCATGGCCAGTGCCATCAAAATCCGGAAAACCTGCAATCAAAGGCTTCCCGGATTTTGTTCATAATTTTTTCTTAAAAATCAGTAATCTTACTGTATTCTTTCCATTTTTCCATTTCCGCCAGACGCTTGTTCAGGGCTGCCTCCACTTTTTCGTAAGCGTCGCTTCCCATGATATAGCGCATCGGCGCATCCTCTTTTTCAATCAGCTCCACGATCGCTTTTCCGGCTTTGTCCGGATCTCCCGGCTGGTCTGTCACGGTATTGACAGAACTGTCGGAACGTTTCCAGGCGGTTTCAGCATAGTCGCTGATCTTATGCTCTGATTTTTTCAGGTTTTTTGCAGTATAGAAACTGGTGCGGAAAGAACCCGGCTGAACCACCATGACCTTGATTCCCAGGGGTTCCACCTCATGTACCAGACCCTCGCTCAAAAGTTCCAGCGCCGCTTTGCTGGCAGCATAATAACCGGAACCGATATTGGATCTGGATGCCGCAATCGATGAAATATTGATGATCGCTCCCGACCTCTGGGCGCGCATGCCCGGAAGCACCTGCTTGATCAGTTCAATCGGTCCGAACAGGTTGGTCTGGAACAGTTCCGCCACCGCGTCTTTGTCTCCTTCTTCTACGGAAGAGCGATATCCGTGTCCCGCATTGTTGATCAGCACATCGATGGTCCCAAAGCGTTCCTGGGCCGCTTTCACCGCCTTAGCGATGCTTTGATCATCCGTTACATCCAGAGTAAGCGCCAGGCATCTGTCCGGATATTTTTCCTCCAGCCCTTTCACTTTTTCAATGCTCCTCGCCGTCACCACGGCCTGGTCTCCCTTTTCCAAAACCGCTTTTGCCAGTCCTGCCCCGATTCCGCTGGAACATCCTGTCACAAACCATGTTTTCATATTCGTTTTCCTCCTGCAAAAGAATTTATTGTGTGAATTTCATTTCACTCCGTTGTCTGGTACCTGTGATTGTCCCGCCCTTCAATCAGCCCGGCGTTCAGCTTTCTCCATACTGCCGTGGCTTCACAGTTTTTATGCGCGTCAAAATCTTCTTTCTTCTCCCATACTTCCACAATCCGCAGCACGTCTTCCTGTCCGGGCGGGATCAGGAAACCGTATTCGATATTTCCGGGCTGCGCATGCAGACGCGCTTCCAGGTTCTCCTCCCGGACGTCCTTCAGCAGTTTCTCCCTGCTTCCCGGCTTCAGTCTATAATTGCACAGCACGATGTACATGATGCTCTCCTTCTTCAAAATTCAGATTTTGTATAAATCTGGACGGAAAATCCGGTTCGGACACCAGCTCCACGAATTCCACATGCTTCGGTATCTCTTTGGCCTGATTCCAGCAGGTTTCACCGGATAACGCGAGCTTTGCCCCTTCTCCTGCGGCATTGCCGATCCCCCGGATCCGGTCCAGGCACCTCTCCGGCAAAAGCCCGATCTCGCAGGCGCTTCCGGCATCCATGTAATTTCCGAACGCCCCGGCCACCAGTATCTGGTCCAGGTCCGAAATCATCCATCCAAGCTTCCGGCAGAGGATCTGGATGCCGGAGGCGATCGCGCTTTTTGCCAGCTGTACTTCCCGGATATCCTGCTGGGTGATGAATACCTGGTCTGTCAGACGTATTCTCGTCCTGCCGTCCTCCCTGCTGATCCTCCAGGCGTTGTTCTTCGCGAAATCCGTCCTGAATTTTTCTGTTTTGCGGATCCTTCCCCGGGAATCGACCATACCTTCCCTGACAAGGACGGCGACCGCGTCGATCAGACCCGATCCGCAGATCCCGGCTGCTGTTCCGCCGCCGATCACCGATATCTCCATCTCATTGCCGCATACGGTCAGATGCTGGATCGCGCCCGTGATCCCGCACATCCCACAGGAGATCTTCGCGCCTTCCAGAGCCGGCCCTGCAGCGGTAGAACAGGTGTATGCCCGGTTCTTTGTCCCCATGACCAGCTCCCCGTTCGTACCGATATCAATCATCAGTGTTTTTTTCTCTTCATGCAGAAAATCTGCCGCCAGAAGGCATCCCACTGTATCGGCTCCCACGAATCCCGCCAGATTCGGCAGGAAACGCAGCTTCGCATCCGGGGCTATATGCAGCCCGTATTCTTCGGCCATCCCCTCATACGCGTCCGTCACAGCCGCCCGATAGGGAACTTTCAGAAGAGTATCGGTAGGGATTCCCAGAAATAAATGATGCATACAGGTATTACCCACCAGCATGATCTGGCAGATCCGGGACTTTTCCATCCCTGCCTTTTTGGCAAGTTCTCCGAGCATCTCGTCTGCAGTACTCCGGATGATCCTGCCCAGTTCACCGTCCCGCGTTTCTGCCTCGTGGATCGCCCGGCTGATCACGTCCGCGCCATAGACGCGCTGGGGGTTGAAGCGGCTGGATACGGCCAGCGTATGGCCGTCTCCGCCATCCAGCAGATATCCCGCCACCGATGTCGTCCCGATGTCAAACGCCGCCAGCGCCCATCTTCCGCCCTTCTCTTCAGCGGGTACGCAGACCGGCTCCCATTTTCTTTTCCGTCCCGTACCGGATGTCAACAGCTGCGCCTGCTCCCCCTCCGGTATCTCCACTGCTATAGAGTCAGTCACCCGGTACCGGCAGGCGGACTCTTCCGTCGTTCTTCCATTTTCTCTGATCCGTACGCGGCACTTCCCGCAGCTTCCATTCCCTCCGCAGGGAAATGCGAACGGGATCCCGGCTCTCCGGATGATTTCCGAAAGCAGCGTTCCTTTTTCCGCTTCCTCCGTTTTCTTCTGAACCGTAAAATAGACTTCTACCTGTTCCATATTTTCGCCCTTATCTTTCCAGACGCACAATCTTCCCGTTATTTAAAAAATTTCTGCAGTCCGTTATAGAGATAGACTTTTTCCGCCCTGCCGTCGTGAACCGCTCCTTCCAGCACATCAAAATGGCAGTTCTTATCGTTGAACAGTTCCGGGTAATTTTTGATCATCTGCTCGTACTGCTGCCGGCAGTCCTTCTGCACCACATCTTCGCTTCCTGTATAGAATTCTATTTTGTAATCGTCGGGAGTACATCCTTCATACTGGGAGACACCGATGGATACCGTGATCGAAGTCTCCACCGGACAGACCAGGCCCCCGTGAATTTCCTGATTCCAGCAGTCTCCGCTCATCGGCAGATAATATTTCACAAGTGCCAGCTCCAGTACAAACACATACCAGCTCATAACCCCTCCCAGAGAAAATCCGCCGACGCCTCTGTGCTCTCTGGAGGCGATCAGTCCCTCCCGGTCCGGAGTCTCCAGCCAGGTATGAAAAGCGCTTTCCACCGCCGGCATCAAATCCCCGCAGAAATCACTCGTCAGATAATCCACCTCATTGATTGTCTGACGGAAGCTCATGATCCTGTCGTCCGGATTCAGAGTCGGAGTGACAATGATTATCGGCTCCAGCTCCCCATTCTGAATCATATGATCGATCATGTTTTTCGCGGCGGTATACGCCCCTTCTTTTCCCAACAGATACCTGGAATTCCCGCCGTATCCGTGAAAATAGTAAAATACATTGTATTTTTTGTTTTTATCGTTCTGATCATAACCATACGGCAAATATACGGATGCCTTTTTGCGAAGCGGGTTCCTGGCTCCCGCGTAGTGAAACGTGTCATACTCGAAGCCTACAACCTTTCCTTGTTTTTCCGCAGGCTCAAAGTATCCTTCCGGTATTTTTTCATATTATCTGCCCCCTGTTTTAAAAGAATTGCCGGTTCGGGACGGCGTCCTGAACTGTTATAAAAATTCTAACAAAGAACAGACAAACATAAAATTTTATTTTTTTAATGTTCTCATAACAAAAATTAATGCATAACATGGCAAAACGCCCTGTACGGTTCACAAAATTCCATCCGTACAGGGCGTTCTTTATTTATGTTTTATTATTTCTCTTCTTTTATCTCTTCATTCTTCCGCAACTGTTTTTCACGTCTGCGTTCCGCACGTTTGAAAATCCTCCGAATGATCAGCACGATCACCGCGATCACTGCCGCCCATACCGCCAGTATCGGAAGCGATCCTAAGAATCCTACCGCAAATCCCCTCAGGCCCCGGCCCACGGCATAGGCGCTGTCCCCGAAACGGTCCGCCACTTCCTGGAAGAAGGTCCTCTCGCCGGTCTCCGTGATCCGTTCCACTTCCGTCAGGTTAATATAAACTGTACTGTAATCCACCTGATTATCCAGAAGACGCAGCTGACTTTCGTAAGAACCGAGCTCATAACGCACTTCCGACAGCCGGCTCTCGATAGTGATGATATCCTCCATCGTTTCCGCGTTCTCCATAAGTTCCAGAAGCCGGGTCTGCTCCGTCTCCAATGCCTCTTTATGGCTCTCCGTGTCCACGTACTGCAGGGTCACATCGTCCATCGATTCATTTTTGTATGTGACATTGCCCACTTCGTCTACGATATTTATAAATTCATCCAGACGGTCCGCGGGTATCCGTACCGTATAGCTGGCAGAGCGGGTACTCTCATAATAATAATCGCTGCCGTAGACGGAAGACGACTCCACATATCCGCCCAGTTCGTTTACCTTTGCCGCCAGTTCTTCCGTCGCCGCGTCAAATTCCAGAGTCTGCACATCCAAATTCACTGTCTTGATCAGCTTGCGCTCCGTATCCGCCACCGCCTCGATGCCGTTCCCCGAAGAAATCCCTCCTCCGTCACTTACGGATTCCTCTGCGCTCTCCTCCATCGGAGCCATATCCATCGCTGCTGATTCTGTCGTCGACGATGCCGTACTGTCCGCGGAAGCTCCGCAGCCGGTTGACAGAAGAGCCGTCAGCAGTACGCCTGTCAATAGTCTTTTCCACACTTTCTGTTTCATCCTTCCCTCCCTTTCTCCGGGCCCCCTCTCCCGGTCAGCTGTTCATGCTCTCGGAAAATTCCTCCGAAAACGTAAACTCCGCGCCGATCTTATCACCGTTTACACGGGTAACCAGGCGGAATCTCTGTGCGCTGTAATCGATCTCGTAACTGCTCAGGTCCACGATCTCGTCCACCGCCATCCCTGCTTCCAGTTCTCCGGTACGGATTTCTTTTTCCTCATATACCGGAAGCGCGTACCATCCATCGTCCAGCCACACTTCCAGAGTGCACCGGTCTTCATACTCCACCGTATCCTCCCCGGTATTCCCGATGGTCAGATACAGTACCGGGTTTTCTTCATCCTGTACCGGACTGTTGACTTTTACCGTCACTCCGTCCAGCGTCTCCGGCACATCCTGCTGATCAGCCGGATAAACGGTCTGCCCGCAGTATTCCTTCGCGGCAGGAGCCCCTCCGTCGGCCGCCGCTGCCGCTTCTTCCGGCTCTGCAGCCTCGGATTGGGTCGTGACCCCGTAATCTTCAGAAACGCCACCGGAAACCGCGCCTTCTGCGGAAGCTGCGGCGTCTTCCACAGCCTCTTCCGGCATATCCGCCGTCGACTCCTCAGTCTGCGTTTCATCCGCCGTACTGCCGGTTCTGCTCCATTCCGGATAGAGCACCCCCAGGAACAGGCCCCCGCATACGCAGAACACCAGCATGCATGCCGCCAGATATCCGTAACGCGGCATAAAGTGTCTGCGTATCTCTTTCTCTCTGACCTCTTTTCCCAGGAACCTGTCCATAGATTCCGCAAACCGCTCCGAAAAACGGTGCGTTCTGGCGATCTCCCTTTCCGGCGGGACAAAGCTCAGGTCTTCATCCAGACATTCTTCCAGTGCCTGGGCCAGCAGTTCTTCTCCCCTGGTCAGCTTTTCAAGCTTTTTCATACCGTCCCCCCTCCTTTCGGATCATCTCCTGCAGTTTCTTCCTGGCCCTGAAATACCTTACATTGACATTTTTCGCCGAGATTCCCAGAATATCGCCGATCTCGGCATCCGTCATCTGATACAGATACTTGTACTCAAATACGGTCCGGTACCGGTCGTCCAGCTCCAGGACGCAGCTGACCAGCTGATTATATTGTTCTTTCCGCAAATACTGTTCCAGGATATCGGTTCCTCCTCTGCCATCTTCCATGCAGTCCTCAAGTTCCTGCTCCGGCTCCCTTTTTCGCAGGATATCCACCGCTTTGCTCCTGACAATCGTGGAAAGAAAACGTTTTGTCCTGGGACTGTACACATCTTCTACCTTGTCCAGATGCCTGGTAAGAGCCAGAAACGCCTCCTGTACCGCATCCTCCGCCAGATGCTCATCCTGCAGTCTCTGGTTGGCCAGATACCACATAAAGTGGCGGTAATGCTCATAGATTTCCCTGAATTTTTCCTGCTCCCCGGGGCTGTCCAGGAGCGCCAGAAACAGAAACATATTTTTATCCTCCCGGTAAATGCATTTACATCTTTATAAACGTGATTTTTCTTTATTTTACTACAGGCAGGGTACGAAATGTTCTTAAATCTTCTTAAATCTTTCTAAAGAAGCAAAAGTATGGTAAGATATGTCTGAATCTACAAGGGAGATAACTGTTATGAATAAGAAAAATCATGTAAATAAAAACCGGGACCTATGGACTTCCAAGTGGGGGTTCATCCTGTCCTGTATCGGATCTGCGGTAGGCATGGGAAATATCTGGCTGTTTCCCAGCCGTATCGCGGCATACGGCGGCGCGTTTCTTGTGGCCTACCTGTTTTTTGACGTAGTGATCGGTTTTTCCGGTGTGATCGGGGAAATGATTTTCGGCAGAAAGGCGCGCTCAGGCCCCATCGGCGCCTTCGGCGCGGCCTGCGCTTCCAGGGGAGAAGATAAGCGGCGCCTGGGATCTGCCATAGGTTCTGTCCCCATGCTCGGATCTCTGGCCATGGCAATCGGATATTCCGTCGTCATGGGATGGATCTACAAATACCTGGCAGGATCCATCACCGGCGCCGCCCTGTCCTACGGTTCTGACATCCACGACGTCTCCGGCTATGAAGCCGCCTTCGGAAGCACCGCTTCCGCTTTTGGGAACAACAGCTGGCTGCTCGTGGCGCTGGTATGCACCTTCCTGGTGATGGCGCTGGGGGTAGCCGCCGGGATCGAAAAAGCGAACAAGATCATGATCCCATTATTCTATGTGTTATTTATCAGTCTCGTGGTCTATGTGGCCATGCTGCCCGGCTCGGATGCAGGATACGCCCACATCTTTACCATTCAGACAGAATATTTCAAAGATCCCATGCTCTGGGCCTATGCCCTGGGACAGTCCTTCTTCTCCCTTTCTCTGGCAGGGAACGGAACCATCATCTACGGATCTTATCTGTCAGATGAAGAAGATATTGTAAGCTCCGCCTGGAAAGTGGCGCTTTTCGATACGCTGGCAGCCTTCCTGGCAGCGCTTGTCATCGTCCCCGCCATGGCGGCGTCCGGCATCCGGGATTTTTCCGGAGGTCCGGGACTGATGTTCATCTATCTGCCCAATCTTTTTGCTTCCATGCCGGGAAGCCGGATCATCGCGGTCATCTTCTTCCTGGCGGTGCTTTTTGCCGGGTTCACTTCTCTGGTGAACCTTTTCGAAGCGCCGGTAGCCACTCTGCAGGATCATCTGAAGTTCAGCCGTCCCAAAGCGGTGGCGGTCATCGCGGCCATAGGTACTGTGACAGCACTGTGTATCCAGGGCATCGTCAGCCAGTGGATGGATTTTGTGTCTATCTATGTATGTCCTCTGGGAGCAGGGCTAGCAGGGATCATGTTTGCCTGGGTCTGGGGAAAGAAAGCCGTAGAAGAGGCCGTCTCCCTGGGAAGGAAACGGCCTGTGGGGAAGTGGTTTTACCCGTTGTATAAATATGGTTTCTGTATTCTGACTATGGTCGTGCTGGTGGCAGGTGCCGTATTCGGCGGAATCGGCTGAAAAAGCCCTCTGCTGCTTACATTCCTGAATCACCGACAACCGGATAAAGTGTATGAAAGGGCCGCGGCAGATGAATCCGCGGCCTTTTGTCAATCATATATCATTCCACTGTATCTGCCAGCACAAACTCCACGCATCCCATATATCCCGGAGCCACTTCATATTCATTAAAGCAGATCACCACATGTCCGTCCGTATTCACGTAGAAGTCCTGGTTTTCCGCAATCTGCCGGAAATTTTCGTCTCCCATATCGGGATCGTCCACCCAGTAAATGATATTTTCATCCGCTGCCATCTGATCACGCATCTGGTTTTTTACTTCCTCGCTGATCACATTTACGTAATCATCTCCGTAGAAATCGGCCAGAGCCGGCTGCTTTCCGGTAGTCTTGTCAATAGTGTAATGGCGGTGTCTCTCATATCCGCTTCCTGACGCCTCAAACATAACGAGCTCCAGTGAGAACCACCGATCATTATCTGTCAGCACTGTACTTTTAATATCCAGACTCCTGTACCCTTCTTCTGAAGATTCCATTTCTTCCTGGAACTGCTGAATCAGCTCGTCCGTAGCTTTCTGGATATCAAAGTTGATGGCATCCACGCTCTGCTGCGCCTCCTGCGCCACTTCCTCCGAACTGCCTTCCGGCGCCTCAGATACTACTTCCGGCACCTGCACATCCGCGATATAATGATCTTCTTCCACCTGATACTCCCGTACCGTGATCACTTTAAAGAAATTGCCCAGTACCGGAATCTGCTGCATGGCGGCAGCGGCCTCCCGGCTGGTATTGGGCAGGATCAGGACAACGGCCAGTACGGCGGCCATACTTCCAAACGTTTTATAAAGATTTCTTTTCCGTCTCCTCTTTTCTCTCTGTGCCCGATGCACGGAGAATTCGATTTTATCCTTTAACTCTTCCGGCACTTTAATCTCCTCATACTCCTTTTTCCATTTTTCCATAATTCGCCCCTCCTGTCTCCATGTATTTTTTCAACTTGTCCATCGCCCGGTACAGACGGCTTTTCACCGTATTCACATTCAGATCCAGCATCCGTCCGATCGTCTCCAGCTTTTCCTCTTCAAAAAACCGGAGCACTACGATGGCGCGGTCTTTTTCATCCAACGAAGACAACGCCTCTTTCAGATCCGGATCCGCCATCTGATCCACCCGGCCTTCTTCCGGTATCTCCGCCAGATCTACTGTCTTTCCCCGGTTTTTTTCCAGGAAACGAATCGCTTCACGGATCATGATTCGACAGATCCAGGTATCCGCGTATTCCGGCTGTTTCAAAGAATCACTCTTCAGGATCGCCCGATAGGCCCCCTCCTGCACCACGTCCATGGCATCCTGTTCATGAAATGTATAGCTGTACGCGATCTTATAATATTTTCCATAGTTTTTCACCAGACACTCGTGTACGAGCGCTTCCTTTTCCGAAGATTTCATCCTTGTTTTCCTCCTTTCTTCTGTCCTTTCACTTATTAGACCTGTGACAGGCGGGAAAGGTTTCAGATAAATAAAATTTCTTTGTTTATAAGGAAACCGCAGGACGAACTTCCGGTGCCTGACACCGGCTTCGTCCTGCGGCAAATGTATTTATACATATTACGTTTCCAGATATCCGGGGCGTATCTCTCCCAGATTATTTACAAACTGATGGCAAAAGCTGCGCGCCAGATCCGCATCCTGCATCTCTGGCTCATAGACGCCGATAGTCCAGAATCCTGCCTCCCTGGCCGTACGGATCGCGTAGGCAGAATCTTCGATCACCACGCAGTCTCCCGGGCGCGCCCGGAACCGCTCCGCCGCCATCAGATAGATATTGGGACTGGTCTTCTCGGCTCCCGCAATATGGCAGTCCAGCAGGAAATCGAAATAATGCAGGATCCCGTTGCGTTCCAGCGCCGGCCTGGCCAATTTCAGAGAGGTAGCAGTCGCCACGCACATGAGTATCCCCTGCTCCTTCATCCGCTCCAGTGCCTCAGCCGCCCCCGGACACAGCCCGATCTCGTTCTGATAACGCGCTTCCACTCTCGCGTTCATCTCCCGGGTGATCTCTTCCGGAGATTCACTCAGGCCGAAATGCTCGATCAGGTATTCCGAAGCCTGCGTCACGGACAGCGTCATAATCCTCCGGTTCAGATCCTCCGGTCCTTTTACGCCTTTCTCCGCCAGATAGTCCAGGGCCAGACGGTTCCACCAGGGAATAGAGTCCAGCAGTGTTCCATCCATATCAAAAATCGCATAACGGTAGTCCATAGGGTTCCTCCTTATCTATACGCGGATCTTCGTTCCCTTCTGGTCACGTCCCGCCGTCTTCAGTCTCAGCAGAGAAAGCTCTTTTTCCTTATACAGGATCGTCCTTTCTTCTCCGCTGCGGATCAGATACACGGCTTCCAGGCTGTCCTTCGCCCCCAGCTTCATGGCGCGGACGCCGATGGCCGCTTTCTTTTTCTCCGGGATTTCCTCCGCCGGGAACCGCAGGAAATATCCTTCTTCCGACTGCAGCACTACCTGCGTGCCTTCTTCTGTCAATCCCGCAAAAATTACCTGATCCCCTTCATTTAATTTCGTGGCGGCGCTGGTCTTCGTCCTCACATCATATTCGGAACCGTTCACCTGCTTCGCCATTCCGTATTTTGTCACAAACAGCAGTTCCCCTCTCAGCAGTTCTTCCATGCTGCACACAAACACTGCCTGTTCCACAGAACTGTCATAATTTGAATAGTTATCCACAGGAAACGCCTTATCCCGGAATTTTCCGTAAGGCAGATCCGGTACTTTGATCGTATGCATCCTGCCCGTATCTGTAAAAAGGCAGATCCGGTCCGTATTCATGCACTGGATCACACACCGGCTTTCCGTATCCGCCGCTTCTTTATTCCTTTCATAAGTAGGAACATCCACAGTCCGGCAGTACCCGAAGCGGTCCATAAGGAACACTACCGGCATCTCTTCCAGCTTCTTCTCCACGAATATGGCTTCTTCCGCATTCTCGACCACGGTCTTTCTGGGAACTGCGTAAGATTTCTTAAACTGCTGAAGCTCTGAGATGATCACATTCGCCATCTCATCGTAATTGTTCAGGATCTCCGAATACCTGGCAATATTTTTCATGGTAGCGTCATGCTCTTTCATCAGAGCCTCGATTTCCAGACCGATCAGGCGGTACAGACGCATCTCCAGGATCGCCGTCGCCTGGCGCTCCGTAAACCGCAGTTTCTCCGCCTGTTTTCTGGAAGCCTCGGATTTGAAACGGATCCCTTCCGTCTGGCCGCTCATCAGACATGCCTTTGCCGTCTTCACATCCCGGCTGCCCCGAAGAACCTCAATAATCAGATCGATCACGTCGCATGCCTTGATCAGGCCCTCCTGGATCTCTTTTTTGTCCAGTTCCCGGTTCAGAAGCGTCCTGTACTTTCTGGTATTCAATTCAAACTGAAAATCAATCACATGATCGAAGATCTGCTTAAGACTCAGCGTCTCCGGACGGCCGTCCGCCACCGCCAGCATATTGACTCCAAAGGTGTCTTCCAGACGGGTCTTCTTATAGAGCATATTGATAATCTGCTGGGTATCGGCTCCTTTTTTCAGTTCCAGCACGATCCGGATACCCTCTTTGGAAGACTGGTTTGTAATATCCACAATATCCGTAGTTTTTTTTGTCTCTACCAGAGTCCCGATATCATTGAGGAATTTCCCGATATTGGCGCCTATCATGGTGTAGGGAATTTCCGTGATAACGATCTGTTCTTTTCCCCCTTTGACCTTTTCCACTTCCACCTTGCCGCGGATCTTGATCTTTCCGGATCCTGTCTTGTAGATCTGCGCAAGTTCGTCTTTATTGGTCACGATTCCTCCGGTGGGGAAGTCCGGTCCCGGCATGATCTCCAGCAGGTCCTCCACGGTCATATCCGGATTTTTCATATAAGCCGACATGGCGTCGATGGTCTCTCCAAGATTGTGGGGCGGAATACTGGTGGACATACCCACCGCGATCCCTTCCGCGCCATTGATCAGCAGATGGGGAATCCTGGCCGGAAGCACGCCGGGCTCTTTTTCCGTCTCATCAAAATTGGGGACAAAATCCACCACGTCTTTATCCAGATCCGCCAGCAGCGCTTCCTCGCTGACTTTCTGCAGGCGCGCCTCTGTGTAACGCATGGCTGCCGCCCCGTCTCCTTCGATGGAGCCGAAATTACCGTGTCCGTCCACCAGCGGAAGTCCCTTTTTGAAGTCCTGGCTCATGACTACCAGAGCTTCATAGATAGAGCTGTCGCCGTGAGGATGATATTTACCCATGGTATCACCTACGATACGGGCGCATTTCCGGTACGGACGGTCGTGGCGGATCCCCAGCTCATGCATATCGTACAGCGTCCTTCTCTGCACCGGTTTCAGCCCGTCCCGCACATCCGGCAGAGCGCGGGCCACGATGACGCTCATGGCATAGTCGATATAGGACTTCTGCATGATGTCCGAATATTCTGTTTTGATAATTGTATCGCTCATGCCTTCCCTCCTAGATATCCAGCTGTGCCTCTACGGCATTTTCATAGATAAACTGTCTCCTGGGCGGTACCTCGCTGCCCATCAGAAGCTCTGTGACCGACGACGCCATACGGGCGTCCTCGATCTCCACCAGCTTAAGCCTGCGGGTCTCCGGATTCATGGTCGTATCCCAGAGCTGTCCGGCGTCCATCTCTCCCAGACCTTTATAGCGCTGCAGCGTGAACGGTCCGGTGTGTTTCTTCCGGTATTTTTCCAGCGCTTTGTCATCGTAAAGATATTCTTCCTTTCCGCGGGAAGGAATCGCTTTATACAGCGGCGGCATGGCGATGTACACATGCCCCTCAAAGATCAGTTCCGGCATGAACCGGTAAAACAGAGTCAGAAGCAGCGTGCTGATATGCGCGCCGTCCACGTCCGCATCGGCCATGATGATGATTTTGTCATAGCGCAATTTTGTAATATCAAAATCATTCCCGTATCCTTCCGAGAATCCGCATCCGAACGCATTGATCATAGTCTTGATCTCCGCGTTGCCAAGCACTTTGTCAATGCTTGCCTTCTCGACGTTCAGGATCTTCCCCCGGATGGGCAGGATGGCCTGATAGTTCCGGTCTCTCGCCGTCTTGGCCGAACCGCCTGCGGAATCTCCCTCCACAATGAAAATCTCGCATCTGGAGGCGTCCCTGCTCTCGCAGTTGGCCAGTTTCCCGTTAGAATCAAAAGAGAATTTCTGTTTCGTCAGAAGATTTGTCTTCGCCCGTTCCTCCGTCCGGCGGATCCTGGCCGCTTTCTCCGCGCAGCCGATCACCGCCTTCAGAGTCTCCAGATTCCGGTCAAAATACCTCTGGATCTCATCGCCGGTCACCTTGGACGTGGCTTTCGCCGCATCCTGATTGTCCAGCTTGGTCTTGGTCTGGCCTTCGAAGCGGGGCGACGGGTGTTTGATGGAGATGACTGCCGTCATGCCGTTGCGCACATCCGCGCCGGTAAAGTTGGCGTCCTTCTCTTTCAGGATCCCCAGTTCCCGGGCATAGGAGTTGATCACCGACGTGAAGATCGTCTTGAACCCTGTGATATGGGTGCCCCCCTCCGCGTTATAAATATTGTTGCAGAATCCCAGCACATTCTCATGGAATTCATTGATATACTGGAACGCGCACTCCACCGTAATCCCTTCGCTCTCACCCTTGAAATAGACCACGTCGTGCACCGCTTCCTGAGAATGATTCAAATCTTTGACAAATCCCACCAGGCCGTCCGGCTCATGGAATACCACCCGCTCCGCTTCCGCTCCCCGGCGGTCCTCGAAGATAATCGTAAGCTCCGGATTGAGGTACGCGGTCTCGTGCATACGGCTTTTGACTTCTTCCGCTTTAAAACGGGTCTTCTCAAAGATCTCCGGATCCGGCAGGAAATTGATCTTCGTCCCGGTCTTTCGTGTCTTGCCGATCACCGGCAGGAGCCCGTTCTCCAGTTCGATGGTAGGATTTCCCCTCTCATAGTGATCATGATGAATATATCCGTCCCTGGACACCTCGATATCCAGATAAGTTGACAGCGCGTTCACCACCGAAGAGCCTACCCCGTGCAGACCTCCGCTGGTCTTATATACAGAATCGTCGAATTTTCCTCCCGCGTGCAGCGTGGTAAAGACCAGACGCTCCGCGGACATCCCTTTGGCATGCATCCCAACCGGAATACCCCGCCCGTTATCGATGACCGTACAGGAACCATCCTTTTCCAGATAAACCTCGATCTGACTGCAGTAACCCGCCAGATGCTCATCCACGGAATTGTCCACGATCTCATAGATCAGATGATTCAGGCCTTTGGTAGAAACACTTCCGATGTACATACCGGGTCTTTTGCGGACTGCCTCCAGACCCTCCAGGACAGAGATGCTGTCCGCATCATAAGTGTTGTTTTTTGCCATAGTCTTCTGCTCCTTCTATCAAAATCTCAAATCTTATTTTTCGCATACCTGTCTAATATAACACAAATTTTTGTTTTTTTCCAGAGTTACTGTTCACAGCCGGGTGCGCATGTGGGTGGAGCGAGCTGTGAATAGTAACTTTTTCCGGCGCAATTTGCTTGACTCTTATTTTCCTTCTGTTATAATGAATATGCCTGTCTTTCAGACAGATTATTCGACTGTTAAGAGAGCCGGATAAGGCGCGGGCTGAAATGTCCGCCCTTATCCGGCTTGCATCGTGTAAGGAGAGATTGTGTTATGGATTTCGTAAAAGATAAGATCCGTCCGCTGTATTTCCGTTACCTGGGAGCCGCGTTCGGAAGCGCTCTGATCACTTCGATTTATTCCATCGTTGACATGTCGATGGTCGGACAGTACCAGGGGCCGGACGGCACCGCCGCCCTGGCGGTCGTGGCTCCGGTCTGGAACATTATCTACAGCCTGGGACTTCTGACCGGCATCGGAGGCTCTGTCCTTTTTGGCACTACACGGGGAAAATCCAAAGTTCCGACCGGCAGGGAAAACGAATATTTCACCGTATCGGTCATCGGTTCTGTCATCCTGGCTGCGGCGTCATGGATCGCGATCCTGCTTTTTGAGCAGGAACTTCTGACCTTCTTCGGCGCTACCGAAGACCTTCTGCCTCTGGCGCAGAATTATCTGCGTCCGATCCGCGCGGTGCTCCCTGTCTTCCTGCTGAACCAGATGCTCGCCGCATTTCTGCGGAGCGACGGCAACCCCGCGCTCGCCACCGCGGGCGTGCTGGCAGGAGGCATCTTCAATATATTCGGAGACTACATTTTTGTATTCCCCATGAATATGGGAATCTACGGCGCAGGCCTCGCCACTGCCATCGGTTCCTGCATCAGTCTGATCGTCCAGCTATCGCACTTTTTCTCAAAGAAAAATACGCTGAGGCTGGTGCGTCCGTCCCGCTTTCTGCATAAAGCGCGCAAAGTCTTCGTCACAGGATTTTCCACGTTCTTTATCGATGTGGCCATGGGCATCCTGACGATCCTGTTCAACCGTCAGACCGTGACCTATCTGGGCTCCGGCGCCTTGTCCGTCTATGGCGTCATCATCAACATCAGCACCTTTGTCCAGTGCTGCGCCTACAGTGTAGGGCAGGCTTCACAGCCCATTATTTCAGTCAATTTCGGCGCGCATCTGGGCGGACGGATACGGGAAACCCTGCGCTGCGCGCTGGGTACCGTCGCCTTTTTCGCCCTTCTCTGGACCGGACTCAGCTTTGCCGTTCCGCTCCTTTTCATACGGATCTTCATGGAGCCTACCGCTGAGATTCTTGCCATCGCGCCGGGGATTATCCGTACTTACGGGCTTTCGTTTCTGCTGCTGCCGCTGAATATTTTCTCGACCTATTATTTCCAGGCGATCATGAAACCTTCTGCCGCTTTCGTCGTGTCTGTATCCAGAGGCTTCGTGATCAGCGGCGTCCTGATCCTTCTGCTGCCTGCGGTTTTCAGCCCGGATTCCCTGTGGTTTGCCATGCCGGTCACAGAACTGCTCACCGCCGTCTATGTGGTTGTGACCATGTACAAAGATACGCGGGCACTTCCGGATACCGGGAATGCGCAGTGATAAAGAACTGCAAAACCGATTTTTACCGCTGCTCTCCTGTCTATGTAAAAAAATTTTTCTTTATGTTGTAACGAATGCCCTTAAAATGGGATATAAAGATTGGAGGAGAAAATATCCGGATTAAATACCTATTTTAGCAGGCAAGGAGGTAACAAGGTGCAAGAATCTCACGAAAATGTTGATTTGGATACCATTTACCAGGAGTACGCGGCTTTCGTTTACCGATTCTTGTATTCTCATATCCATGATGCGGAATGGGCTCAGGAACTTATGCAGGAAACTTTTCTGCGGGCTATCAATTCCATCTCCCGCTACGACGGGTCATGTAAACTGTCTACCTGGTTGTGTCAAATCGCAAAATATGTTCTCTATCAAGACCTTCGTAAAAAGAAGCGGACAGAAATGCTGGAGTTAAGAGAGAATCTATCGGATCAGACCGCTCTTGACGGAGAGGCCAGTGTCATTCGTCAGGAAAGTAAACTGGAACTTTATCAAGCGATTCACCATTTGCCGGAACTGGAACGGGAAGTGGTTTTATACAGAATCACAGCAGAACTCTCTTTTCGGGAGATTGGTGCCATTCTGGGGAAAAGCGAGAATTGGAGCAGGACAACTTTTTACCGAGCCAAACAAAAAATCAAAAAGGAGTTGATTGCGCATGACGAAACTGGATTCCTGTGATATTATCCGTGATTTACTTCCGGGCTATATCGACGGTGTATTAAGCAAAACTGGAACAAATGCAGTGAAAGAACATCTGGAAAAATGTGGAGAGTGTAATCGCGTATACAGGGAAATGACGGAAGAAATGGAAATCGCACCGTTAGTTGAAGAACAGGTGGCTCTGGATGGATTTAAAAAAATCCGCCGGCGCACACAACGGCTGAAATTAATCGCCGGTGGAGCCTGCAGCCTTTTGATTCTCCTCATAGTTTACGCTTTTCTGAAGGTTTACGTGATCGGAGAGCCGCTGGCAACTCACGAAATAAGTACAACAGAAGTTTTTTATGATGAAGAAGCAGAAACTCTTACGGCAAATGGAACCATAGCTTTAGCAGGCAGCCGAATCAGCCGTGTAACATGGGAACCGGATGAAGAAGACGACAATGCGGTAAATATTCTGATTTACGCAGCCGAGACAATGCCTGGTCAAAAAGACAAACGAGAGTTTACTATTACAATTCCGAATATGAAAGGAAAAACCGCCTCTCTTGTTTGTCCCAATTACGATCTGCTGGAAATTTATGACTGGGGATCCAGCCATTATGAAGAACTGTCCACATTGGAAGATGAAATCTACAATCATTTTCCACAACTTGACAGAACAAAAGACGTATTAAACTATGTCAGCGGAATCGAAATTGTAGACGGAGCAGAGGGAATCCGATATTCTGTCCACACAATTGTAGGCGAAAACGCCACCTTCTGGTGGTCTAACGGATTGTTGACGACCGACGGGGATTTACAATCCAGGGATTTTGATATTTGGATTTCCTTAGACACACCTTACCGGATTTTGCTCTTTGACTATGAGACAGGTGAATTTACGGAAAATGCAGATATTATAAAATAGACCTTCATCGTCAGTCCAACCTTGAAGATCTCAATTTTCGCTCGTTTCAGTTTCTGTTCTCCGCCGGCAAACAGGATTCCTTTTGTACACAGCACGACCTCAATGATAAAAGTCGCAATTGCCGCCGCTCTCGTTTCCGCATCAGCCCTGTTCCAGATAAAATCCCCATACACAGTTGGAAAACTCACCGGCGGCAAAGCGCCGAAGCTGGCCGTCGATTTCCACCTCATAGACATGGAACGCTTTTTCCACGCCATAATGGGGATCGGTCACCGCTGCTCTCTCCCGGCAGTCGCGCCAGTGGTACTTAAAAGTGAAGTATCAGCCATGCTAAAAAATATTCTTTCCGCCGCCAGGCAGATTTGGAATTTTCTCCCTTGAGAAACGTCTGCCCGCCGGGCGCGTTATAAAAATCAGCCGGACGCTATTTACAGCGACCGGCTGATTTTTATACTTACTTCATAAAACGATCGATGGCTTCCGTCAGATCTTTGATGGACTCCATGTCTCCGCACTCCACAGCGTCTACCAGACAGTGTTCGATGTGATCCTTCAGGATCACTTTGCCTGTGTTGTTGATGGCGGACTTCACTGCAGAAAGCTGGATCAGCACTTCGCTGCAGTCTCTTCCGTCCTCCACCATCCGGCGGATGGACTCCAGATGCCCGATGGCCCGGGACAACCGGTTCAGCACCGCCTTTGTGTTGGCATGGGTGTGAGTATGTGCATGTCCGTGCTCATGCTCCCCGTTTCCGTCATGTGAATGTTCATGCTCATGTATATGCCCGTGTTCCTGCGCATACTCATGCTCATGCGTATGTTCATATACGGTTCCATCCGGAGCCGTATGTGTATGTCTTTCTGCTGCCACTGGCGTCATCCTCTCTTACAGATCACAGTTCTTGACGGTTCTCGGGAACGGAACTACGTCGCGGATGTTGCCCATACCGGTCAGATACATGATGCAGCGCTCGAATCCCAGTCCGAATCCGGAATGGCGCACCGTACCGTATTTGCGCAGATCCAGATAGAACCCATAGTCCTCCCGGTTCAGTCCCATTTCATCCATACGTGCCGCAAGCTTCTCATAATCATCCTCTCGCTGGCTGCCGCCGATGATCTCTCCGATCCCCGGAACCAGGCAGTCCATAGCCGCCACCGTTTTGCCGTCTTCATTCTGCTTCATATAGAATGCTTTGATCTCTTTTGGATAATCAGTTACGAATACCGGACGCTTATACACCTGCTCGGTCAGATAACGCTCATGCTCCGTCTGCAGATCACATCCCCAGGATACTTTATAATCAAATTTATCGTTATTCTTCTCCAGAATCTCGATGGCTTCCGTATAGGTTACATGACCGAATTCGGAATTCAGCACATGGTTCAGACGCTCAAGCAGTCCTTTATCCACAAAGGAGTTGAAGAAATTCATCTCTTCCGGAGCATGCTCCAGCACATAGCGGATCACATATTTCAGCATATCCTCAGCCACCCGCATGTCGTCGTTCAGGTCTGCGAACGCCATTTCCGGCTCGATCATCCAGAACTCCGCAGCATGGCGTGTCGTATTGGAGTTCTCCGCGCGGAACGTAGGTCCAAACGTGTAGACGTCGCGGAATGCCATGGCAAAGGTCTCCACGTTCAGCTGGCCGCTGACCGTCAGATTGGTCTCCTTCCCGAAAAAGTCCTTGGAATAATCCACATTTCCATCCGGCGTCCTTGGTACGTTTTCCAAATCCATCGTCGTCACCTGGAACATCTCTCCCGCACCTTCACAGTCGCTTCCGGTAATCAGAGGCGTGTGCACATAGACAAATCCTCTCTCCTGGAAAAACTGATGAATCGCGTAAGCGGTCAGAGAACGTACGCGGAACACTGCCTGAAAGGTATTGGTTCTCGGACGCAGATGCGTCATCGTACGCAGATACTCCAGTGTATGGCGTTTTTTCTGCAACGGATAATCCGGCGTAGAAGCGCCTTCCACAATCACTTCCTCTGCCTGGATCTCAAACGGCTGCTTTGCCTGCGGCGTAGCCACCAGCGTACCTCTCACCGTCACGGCAGATCCCACGTTCAGCTTGCTGATCTGAGTAAAATTGTCCATAGTGTCATGGTACACTACCTGCAGAGTCTCAAAAAAAGTACCGTCATGCAGTACCAGAAACCCAAAGCTTTTGGAATCCCGGATGCTGCGCACCCAGCCTCCTACAGTGATCTCTTTGTCCAGAAACGCTTCCCGGTTCCTGTATAATTCACGGATGGTTGTAAGTTCCATAATCACATATCCCCTTATTCATACATCTTAATTCTGCGATGTTGTCGCAATGCAATAAGTATATCATCTTTGCGGGGGATAGGCAAATGTTTATTCCGGGGAAATTCAGCGGAAATTTATAAAGACACCACATCAGTGAATGTTTCGGTAAAACATACACCGGTCCAAGTCACTTATCAACTTCTCGTAGGACTGGTATCTTTTCTCCGGAGTCCGCTGTATACATTTTTTGATGATTTTTTCCAACTTCTTCGAAAGCGAAGGGTTTACCTGTCGGACAGGATATAATTCGTACGGCGGCTTTCCTGGATCTATTCCGGTGACAAAATAATAAAGCATTACTCCAATCCGGTAAATACTGCTTCGTATATCATATGGAGAAACTCCATATTCTTCCGGCGCCGTGTATCCCCGAGACTCCATGGAAAAAGAGGCTTTCAACATCCACTCATCCTGCCGTATGATCTCAGCTTCATATACTTTGATCTCGTTGTCATATGAAATAATCTTCATCTAATTTTCGACCAGCACACGGATCGGGACATTGCCCAGTTTTCCTGCCAGCTGCTGCTCCATATCTTTTGCGAATATCTCCAGGCTCTCCATCTTCTCTTTTTCATGTTCCCAATCAACGTAATTTCCTTCGCTGTCAAACTCACTCATGGTTCCGATCCCAAACACGAGGGAATCCATCGTGACAAAAGTGGGAGAGAAGCCATAATCATACGAAGTCTCGACTTTTTTGTCCTCTTCTGTCCGTATCTCTCTGGGAGTGATAAGTCTCGGGAAGGTCTCCTGTATCATATCGTTCAGGTCTTCTTCCGAAACGTCCCCGGCTTTTGCCGCCTCCGTAAACCATTCGCGCTCATCCTCGTCCAGTCTGTCCGGATAAAGCTCATTGACCAGATAGATATATGTCAGCCCCAGTTCATCTTTTTTCTGCGCTTCCGACATCTCTTCTTCTGTATTGGGAAGATACCGCATATCGCTGGATGTCAGTTTCTCATCATATTCTGCCAGATCCAGTTCTTCTGCAAGATACCGGCTAAACTGCGTCCTGTAAAAATCTTCCATGGTTCCCATATTGCTTTCCCCTTCCTTCCATCCGCATCCGCTGCATATTCCGCACAGCAATAGTATTGCCGTTATGCCTGAATATCTGATACTTTTCAACGCTTTCCTCCTGCCTCTCAATAACACACCTGCTGAAACTGCATCCGGCTGTAAGCAGCGTCACCGGGTTTGATATAGTATTCTTTTCCCCAAGACGAAACTCTCAGCAGCCCATCCTCCGTCACTCCCGTCACTGTCATCGCGTGTCCTCCGTCGATGTCCACGACCTTCTTGCCTGTTTCATCATAAAGAATACAAGGAGCCAGTCCGACAATGATCTGCCCGTTTTTTGAGATGCGCTCGAAATTTTCTGCCGTAATATTTACGTCTTTCACATTCACATCAATATTGTGTTCTTTCAGATAACTCTCCCATATGACTTCTCTGGTTGCCCTGGTTGTACCTCCCATGTTCGGATCATCTTTTGAGCAATACAGATCCGTTACCAGAGCATCGTAGTTCAATTCGCCGTTGTTGTCATACATAGGAAAGCCGAACACTTCCATAAAACGTTCTTCCCTTCCCAAATACTGAATAAATAGTGTATTGATCAGGGCCACATACCCACAGCCTTCCTTATTCAATTCTGATAAGAGGTTTTCTACTTCTCTGTCATTGTAATCGGGATAATAATTCCTCACAATCTCATTCAGCAGATCGCGTTTACTGCTGTCTCTTTTATATTTTTTTTCCGGAGCTCCCTGATCTCCTCCATAGCTGCCCTCATCGTCAAACGCCGGATTCTCCTGTACGCTTTTTACCTCGCTGAGATTTCTTTCAACTGCCCTGTACAGACTCACGGCTTCCGCCAGCGCATCGTCGAGCGCATCCAATGTACGCATCTCGCTTTTCATCTGTATACAGATCTTCAAAAGTGCCAGTTTGATTCCGATCATGAAGAATGTATTCTGTCTTTTCATCACCTGGACCACATCCTCCCGATGATCCGATACCCTCCGGCGTATCGTCTGAAAGCGATCCCTCTCTGCTTCCGCCCTGCTTATGTCCATGCTAAATACAACTTTCCTCATGCTTCCATATCACCCCTTCTCTGCAGAGTATTTCTCCCCTGTCCGTCATAAAAACCCGACAGTTTTTCCATAAATGCCTCCCGCTCCCCATCTTCGTATCCACGAAAAAAGATCTGTTCGATATTCTCATGATTAAACAGATACTGGCCGGCTTCTCCCATATTTCCTTCAGGATACAGGACGCCGATATAATCGTATTCTGTCCCCGTACGATTGTCCGTCTGTTTTACGCCGAAAACCATGAGCCGTTTCTTCCCCTTTTTCAGCAGTACCACGCTTCCGATCGGCAATAATTCTTTTACTTCCATCTTCCTCTTCCTTTCCGGCTAGCCAAACACGCCGCAGAAACCGCTCCAGGCGGCGGAAACGCCGTTCCATATGGCGTCGCCTGCCGCTTCCACGGCGTTTCCTACCGCTTCGCCCGCATCGCGGATCAGACTGACCGCGCCTTCGCCCACATCACAGACTGCGTCGGCTACTACTTCCCCTACATCTTTTCCTTCGGTCAGCCGTTCGCAGACAGAATTCACACCCCAGACCACCACTGCTGCGCCCGCTCCGATGGCAAGCGCTGGAGCCGCAGTGATTCCCAGCGCTACAGCCCCCGCCGAAACGGCTGCGGTGGCGGCCATTCCCATACCGATATCCACGCCGGTCTCTATGGCTGTTTCTGCCGTCGCTCTGCCAAAACTGATCCCGTCTTCCTGCATTTCCTGTACATTTTCTATGGCGTTGCCTGTCAATGTCAATATATTCCCCGTCCATTTCGCCGCCAGTTTCACTTTATCCGCCGTTGTCGCCAGTTCCGGCGCAAACAGGTCGTCCCACTGATTCTTCAGGGAAGATGAGAAGGTCTTTCCTGCCGAACTCACATCCAAATCTTTCAGCCCGTCATAAGTTCCGAACAGCTGCTCCGCCCAGTCTGCAGACGTATTCCCATTTTTCACCGCTTCCGCCGACGCCCCGACCGTTTTGGCGACAAATTTGCCGGATGACAACAGGTCTTCCACACCGGTTCCCGTGATCAGGCTCCCTCCGGCTCCTGCGAGCGAGCCCACGATTCCGGCCTCTCCGATCAGTTCCCAGATATCAGACCACTCGACCGCCGGGACCTCTCCCGATCCCTCGTCCGCCGCCTCTGCCTCTCCCGGTCGCGCCTCTGTTGCCTCCGCCGCATGCAGTTCTGCGATCTCCTTTTCGTATTCCTGATATAACTCTCCCGCCCGGACAGCTGCATTTTGAAGACTATTGAGCAGACTTTCTTCTTTCTCCATCTCTTCCAGTATAGCATCCAGTGAACGGACGATATTTCTCCCGGAACTCCCCGACAAACGGCACCGGTTCTTGGTGGATTCCACATTCCCGCGATAGGACGACAGCTTTCTCTTTGCACCGTTCATATCCGATTCCGTCTGCGATATACCGGAAAATCTCACACTCAGATTCAAAACTTTCCCTCCATATCCAGCATTGCTTCTGTGAATACCCGGTAATATCCGCATTCCTTCTGTCTCATGAGAAGCAATTTCCGGCAGGTATTCCCTCGATACTGTCTCGCCGTTTTATAATCGATCAGAAAATAGTCGCTGCACAGCTTTCCATTCCTGTCGCGGATCAGGACTGCACCCTTCCCGCTCTTCTCCACATTGGTATCAAACCGCTCCGACATGCATTCCATCACGTCAAAATTTCCCTTCTGCACATATGCCGCCAGCATATTGCCGCGTTTTACCGTCCGGTTGACGCCCACGCACCCCCACAGCATCAACAGCGTAATCACGGCCATGACCAAGGATTCCCCGGAAAAAGTCCCGGCCCCGGCTATCCCATACAACAATGCCAGAAAAAAGACCCCCGCCGTAGTTCCCAGAAATATTGCCGTTCGCCGGTATCTGCGGCTTTCTTTTGCCAGTTCTTCCAACAGACAGCGCCGTATCCTTTTCACTTCCTCCGTCGTCGGCGTGCGATATCCCGTCAACTGCTCTTTCTTTATCTTCTCCATCCCACCCCGCCTTTCCGGAAAACGGCAGGCACACCTGCCTGCCGTCTGAAATTCACTGTATTTTATACGATCACATCTCCGGCGAGACCGGCGGCATCCTCCTGATTCGCGGTTTCCGCATTGATATAAGTATCCGCCATCTCGATCAGATCGGACGCGTGTTCCTGCACCATACGGATGATCTTCTGGGTATCGTCCTCCAGCTGCCGGAACTGGCCCATATAGGCGCTGGCCGCGTCCCCTTCCCACACGCTGCTCAATCCTGCTACCAACTGGCACATCTCATTGGTCAGATTGGAGATCGTCGATCCTTTCGAGGAAAATTCTCCTGCAGTCGCTTTCAGCTGCTCCGGTGTTACTCTTATAGTTCCTTCCATAATATATACTCCTTCCTTCTTCCGCTTGAATTATTTGTATTTTCTTGCCGTCGCGGTTTCCGTATTTATTCTCTCTGCCTCTTCATACTTCGCGGCGATGGTGAGCAGAGACGCCACATACTTTTCGATCAGGGTGCTGAAATTCGTCATCTGGATCTTGTCGCTGCTGAACGCCTGATGAAACGCTTCCTTTGCCTGACCTTCCCACATACCCATGAGATTCTGCTCTTCCGCTTCCAGTTCGCTCACATTCGTTTTGAAACTGTTGTTGAGGCTGGACAACTCCTCCGCTTTCGCCCTTAACTGTGCTGGTGTTGTAATAAATGATGCCATGTTTTTCCTCCTTGGATCTAAGATTTTCCGTAGTTTCTTTCTTTTGCAAGTCTGTAAGCCCTCATCTCGGCCTCATAGGTACGCTGTGCGATACGCCGGATGGCCGATGCCGTGCTGTTCAGATCTTTTGCACTTTTTAAAATTTTTTCTTCCAGCCTGGAACCTTTTTCCAGATAGGCGGACGCTGCCTCTCCCTTCCAGGCCAACGAGAGATTCTGAAACGCCGATTCCAGATCTCCCTGCGCGAGGCGTTTCAACCCCTCTGCGACTTCCTCCAGTTCCTCCGCCCGTTTCAGCGACTGCTGAAAATTGAAACGGATCTCTGATGCTGATGCCATACCCATTCCTCCCTAGACGATCACATCCGACGGCAGGTCCTTCGATATCTGCGTTACGTCCCGATCCACATTGTCGTAAACCGCCGCCATCTCATAAAGATCCTGCACATGCTCGGACAAGCGTTTCAGTGCTTCCTCGATCTCAGGCTTTTTCTTTTCAAAATACGCCCTGTGCGCATCCCCTGCCTCCCCGATCCAATAATTCTGTGTCCTCTGCACCGTTTCTTCCAGAGACGCAAACGCATTTTGCATCTCCTGTATCCTGCCCTCCACCGCAGCCGCTTTCTGCCTCATAACGTCCGTATTGACGGTTAATGTCTCCACAAACTGGCTGACGGTCAACTGAAACAGTGTCGATACCGACCGGTCAAGAATCGCCATTTTTCATCCCTCCTCCGCGTCAGATTCTGATCGCCTCCACGGCGCTTTTTACATCGTTTTCACACCGCACATATTCGTTTCCGGCATACGTCATACATTCTGAGAGATGTCTCGTCTCGGAAATCAGCGCTTCCATCAGTTCTCTGTCCCGGTTCACCTGCAGACGGAAAGCCAGATTTGCCCTCCCCGTCCACATACCGTTCATCTCTTCGATCTCTTCCATCATGGAAACGAGGCTCCCCTGCACTTTTGCGAGGCTTTCATTTAATTCCTGAATATCCCGGTTTAACCGCTCCGTGTCCACTTCCACATATGTGATCATATCCTTCTCCCTTCTATCGCAGCAGGGCGAACGCCCAGTCCGGCGTCTCCCACTCTCCGGTCTTTGGCATCCCTGCCGCCTGCACTTCTTCCGCATAATCCGCAAGCATGCTTTCTTTTTTCATATACATCCGGATTCCTGTCAGGAGACATTCATCCATCTGCCCCAGGATCTGCACCGCCTCATTCATTTCCATGATCTGCTGCGTCAGGCTCTGCCTTACTTCATCCATGCCGGAAAACATCCTCAATCCGGAATTGATCCGCTCCGCTTCCCCGGCCAGTCCATCCAACTCTCTCCGGCAGTTTTCCAGGAGTTCTTCCGAATACTCTGCCCGTCCTGCATCTATGGCTATCATCTTTTTCCTCCCTGCAAGTGTATATTAGCATACCCTGCCGGTCTTCCGGCGGTTTCCTGACGAACGGCCGGTTTTCCTGACGAACGGCCGCCGTCAGATCAGAACCAGTCTGCACCCGTTTCCCAGCCCTTCCTGCTCCAGCGTATGATCCAGGGGCAGTATCCGCCCCAGTTCATCACTGCACAGCAGGAGTTCCTGCACGCATCCCGGCGCGCCGTTCCTTTCCGGCGGCGCGACCATCTCTCCTATTTCTTCCACAATGTCGGCTATATACCTGTACTCGTCCAGTTTAAACTCATATTGCCGGTTCAATGCCGGTATATGTATCTCCGCCAGGATCATCCTCCTTCCTCCTTTCCGGAATCCATCCTTCTTCTTCCAGCCACTCCCACACATGATCCGGATCTAACCTCTGGAGTTCCAAAATCTCCGGCCTCCGCAGAGAGCCGGACAGGCGGACGCATCCTCTTCCCAGATACAAAAGGCAGCTCCTGCCGCTGGCTTTATGTACTTCCAGAATAGATTCAGCCTCTCCCATCTGATCAAAGATCGGTTTCATCTCGCCCGACAATACGAACCGTTCTCCGTTCGCCGTCAAATATCCCTTCCGGCTCAGCATCTGCAGCATCCGGAGAGCATTTTCCCGGTCAGGAGGCTCCGGACTGATCCCATATCCATGCATCCTGCGGATTCCTGCCGCCGCCAGCAGTAGCGCAAACTCCTGATGTGTGAAAAGATATACCATACCGCTCATCTCTTCTTCTCCTTAAAACGATTTTTATAGCTTCTGGACACCGGCAGTTCAATGTCATTTTTTAACCGCAGACAGCCGGATGACAGTTTCACTCCTGCGATCCAGCCGCTGTTTACCAGATAACTTCGATGGCAGCGCACAAACAGCGGCGGAAGCGACTGTTCCAGGCGGTCGATCGTATCGTAAAATCCATATTCCCGGTCTTCCATACAGGCGTAGATCTTTTTTGCGCGCGCCTCAAAATACAGAATATTTTCATATGGCAGACGCTGCCGTTCATCCCGGGTCTCCAGAAGAAAGGTTCCTTTCCCCGGCTCCGGAAGCAGATTCAGCAAAATTTCCCGGAATACCCCGGCGGCAGCCTCTTCCGACACCGGTTTTAACAAAAGTCCGGCAGCCAGAACCGCAGGTTTCAGGTACGTCACCGGCGACATCTCCGGCGACGCCAGCAGAATCAGAATCAGATCCGGATAACTTGTCCTCAAAAGTTCCGCCTGCAGGATTCCCTCCGGGTCCGTGACATCCACGCACCCCACGTCCGCCTGCGTCTTTTTTGCAAGAAACTCCGACAGCATCTCCCGGTTCAGAAGCGCGGTGACGGTCACCCCTTCTTCCGTACGGTAAGCCGCCTCTTCTCTGAAACTGCGCTCCAGAAGCGGAATTTCCTTCTCTCCGCTCCTGAGCACCAGATAAATCAAGACAGCACCCCTTTTGCCAGGGGCAGAACAATCTTCTTTGTAGACTCGGCATCGTCCTCCGAAGGAACCAATCCGATCCCGGGCCGGTATACCCTGTTCTGTTCCTGATACGGAATCCCTCCGAACGAGAATACCTTCTGCGCCGCCACATTTCCTCCCAGATGGACGCCGGTTCCGTAAGAAACCATGTTCTTATATGCCCGGTAGCTGAGCAGGTCCATGTGCTGATCCGGATTCACGGCGGCGATAAAGAAAAAGCCGTGATAACTGCCCTTTTCCGTTATATTTTCCAGATACGCCCGGATGCTCCCCCGCCCTTCCAGGGATGCATACGCTGTTTTCATGAATGCGGACATATCAGATATGAAGATAAAGTACTGATCTCCCCGGTTCATCTGTCCGGCCAATTCCGTCTCTTCTACGTCCTGTTTCAATAACTGCTGTTTTCTGGCATTCCGTTCTTTGAATACCGGAATCGTGGATTCAAAGAAATCATACACGCTTTGGTCGTCTTCCAGACGCGTTACAGGGAGCTTTTCCACGGATTTTCCCAGGCCGCCGCCCGCCGGTTCAATAAGCCAGATCTTCGCCTCCGGCACAGCCGCCGCCGCGTAAATCAAAAGCTTCAGCACGTTTTTCTTTCCGCTCCGTCCGCGCCCCTGCACGATATAACAGTATGTCTTCCACAAATCCACCGCATAGACGGAAGCATCCTGGGAATCATATCCCAGCGGAAGACCTTGTTTTGCCTTCACTGCCGCTTTCCATTCTTCCATGTCTGCAAAATCCTTCAGGACCGGATTTTCCGGAATCTCCGGAATTTTTCTGGCTGTCCGTCCTTTCCAGACTTCGGACATGCGGGTGCAAAGTTCCTCAATTGCGGATGATCTCCCGTACGCGTCCTCCGCTTTCACGGCCAGAGCAGTCTGAAATTCCAGCAGACGGTCGTCCAGCCACATAAGCCCCCGTCCTTTTGCATCTTTCTCCGGAAGGATCTCCACGCGCGTGGTATGCAGAACTTCCGCATATTTAAACTTGTCGTTCATCTCCAGTGAGACGACGGTGCGGATATTGTCTCCGACACGTGTGGGAATCTCGCTGACGCCGAAGCCCGCCGCTGTCAAAGCCAGAAAAATCCCATATCCCACGCCTTCCCGGGACAGCCGCAGGAGCGCATTGTCAAACTCTCCGCCTGTTTTTTCCCGGAAATTGGCGCAGTTGTCTATGACCAGGATCACGGCGGGAAGGGCTTCTTTTTTTCCATGGGACTGTATGTACTGTCCGTAATTGCCGCCTCCAAACAGCCGTTTCCTTTCTTCCAGCATGCCGTTCAGCATATAGAACGTCTTTTTCACCTTATCGATATCCGTGTCGATCACCACGCCGCCGCAGTGAGGCGCATTCGCGAAAGACAGCAGCGACCTCCCGCTGTAATCCAAGACATAGAAATTCAATTCTTCCGGACTGTATCTGCAGATCAGCCCATAGAGAAGCGTCTGCAGAAAAGTACTCTTCCCTGTGTCCACCATGCCGCATACGGCCAGATGCCCTCCCTCGGAAAAAGAGATATGAAACGGCCCCTGCGCCTGGTTGGCCGGATCGTCATAGGTTCCGACCACCGTGCCAAGGCTCCATCTGCCGCCGTGCGCATTCCAGCCGTCTTTTTGAAATGCCGCCATGCTTTCATCCGCCTCTTCCAGATACAATTCTTTCGGAAGCGCCGGGAGCCAAAGCCTCATCCTTCCCCGGCCGTATCCATTTTTCTCCGACGTATCCCGCAGATGCCGGATCACTGCATCCAGTTGTGTAGAGGGTTCGCTTTTCTTATTTATCTGCCTTTTTATTCTTCTCCCGGATCGGATCTCCTTCCCGGTCAGCGTGATCATGACTGCCGACGCTTCCCTCCGGTTCTCCGGATCGTCGTCATATTCCGCGCCGCTGTAGCCCGACTGAAACTGTTCATAGATCTCGTCGCTCCCCACCTGCAGGTATCCTCTGCCCGCCTGGGTAATATAAGCGGCGTCCGGCTTATGCAGCACGTCGTTGCTGTCCTGCCGGTCCTGTACCCTGAGGCAGATCCGGAATTTGGAATTTCCCCGGATGTTTTCGTCCACCGTACCGCTGGGCCTCTGCGTTGCCAGGATTAAATGTACGCCAAGACTTCTTCCCACCTGGGCCACGCTGATCAGTTCTTTCATAAAATCCGTCTCTTCCCGCTTCAGTTCTGCAAACTCGTCGATCACAATAAAAAGATGGGGGACCGGCACACGCGCTTCATGGTTCTTGTACAATTTTGTATACAGATTGATATTGTTCACATTGTGCTCTGCGAAAATCCTCTGCCTGCGCATATTTTCGCTTTTTATAGAGATCATGGCTCTCTGCGTCTGATTTCCCGACAGGTTGGTGATCTGACCCGCCAGATGGGGAAGATCCGTGAACAGGTTCGCCATGCCGCCTCCCTTGTAATCGATGATAAAAAAGGCAATGTCGTCCGGACTGAAATTTACTGCCAGAGAAAGGATATAGGTCTGCAGCGTCTCGCTTTTTCCGGAACCGGTCGTGCCCGCCAGAAGGCCGTGCGGGCCGTGATACTTCTCATGAATATCCAGACAGCACAGAGCGCCGCCCGCTTTCTGCCCGATCGGGACTCTCATGGACTCATAGTTCCGGTTCTTTTTCCAGCGGTCCAGTACATGGAGCTGTTCCAGCGTGCGGACCCCGTACATTTCCAGAAAATCGATGCTGTCGGGGATCTCCCCGCTCCCGGATTCTTCATTCACTTCCACATCGCATAATCTCCTGGAAAGCTGCTCCACCTCTTTTATGCCGACGGTATCGAAGACCAGATCCCTGCTCTCTTCCTCTTCATTATAGACATGGAAGAAACGGGAAGCGCGTCCGTCATTCTGGATGACACTCTCGCAGCTGTTCGGCAGTTCTTCATATTTTTCGGTCAGCAGTACCGCCGTGATGCCGTATTCCGGCTTGGGATGATAGAGGAAGCGCTCCAGCAGTTCGCCCTGGAGCAATTCCATACTGTCTACAAAGATCACGAAATGGGGCAGCGGATATTCCTTTTTCCCTTCCGTTTCCTCGGTTCTGATCTGCAGGATCTTCGACATCTCATAGCAGATATCCCCGACCTCCGCCTTATTTCCGGCGATCAGCCTCGTCTTATGGCCATCCAGCCATACGTGCGGCAGCCATCTGGCAAACGACCATCTTTCCGGCGCCTGATTCTGATCATAGAAGAATACCATCCGGACGTCCGTATAGCAGTTCTGCGCGGCGATCTGCGCCGCTATATTCTGTGCCACAGCGTAAGCGCCCTCTTTTCCCGCGCCGCCGACGATGCCGATCAGTCCCCTGCCGCGGATATCCAGACAGACCGGGACGGAATGAAGCATCTGATAATTTTCCCGGATCAGGCGCGGTTTGTCCGCCAGATCGTCTTTTACCAGCGTAAACCGTTCTTTGGGAATCGCGATCTCTGCCTGGAACGGAATCGTTCCGGTTCCAAGACGTACCGTGAGGAAATCCTCCTGTCTGCTGTTATGGTTCCACAGCCGCGCGTCTTCCCTCCCGAATGCACAGCATTCTTTTCCGGAAAGCCAGGTCCGGTACATGATTTCCCGGTTGCCGTCATACTTTTGTTTGATGAACTCCGTGATCTCGATCAGGTATCTGCCGTATGCATTGTAGCGGAGCTCCTCATCCTCTTCTTCGGCGCGGTTTGTATAGCGGATATTGGTCAGTGCCCAGATGACGCCGATCACGGCGGACGACACGGCGGTGACCAGGCCGGTAAACATGTATACCCCGCTGCTCCCGCCCTGGATGCGGCTGCTCAGGATCGTCATCAGGCATCCCAGAAGCATGGGGACAGCCATCGTCAGGCTCGGCCCTATCGTCAGAAGCAGCGGCCGTTTTTTCGTCTTTGACAGCTGCGGCGGCGCTTCGATCTCGATCTTCTCCGTGTACAGTTTTTCCACTGTCCTGGGCGCCCGCTTGAAATACCGTTTTTCTTCCCCTGCGATTTCCTGCGGCGGCAAAAACAGTCCCTTCCGGGGGTAAAACCTGGGCAGCCTTTTTTCATCAATATGCGGCTCCCCTGAGAGCGCGCAGACGGCAAGACAGCTTTCCAGAAAGATCAGACGGAGGCCAAACAGTGTGATCTGGTCTCCGAATTTCAGAAATGTCTGTCCGGATATCCTGCGTCCGTTCAGATAGGTTCCGTTGCTGCTGTTGTCCTGCACCACCCAGCGGCTGCTATGACGGAAAAGCAACGCGTGATTCCAGGATATAAACCCGGCGAAGTCATAACAGATATGGCTGTCCGCATCTTTTCCTACTGTGATCTGGTTTATGTGAAGCAAATCATATTTTTGAAACGCGGGAAACGAATCCCCGCACTGGAGCGTAACCAGCGCAATATGCTCTTCCTGCTCTCCCGAGAGATTCAAGATCAGCCCGTCCTCCAGTCCTTTTCCAAACCCGTCTTCTCCGTCCCTTTGCCGCAGACGGATATCCCTTTTCCGTACAAAACGCCATACGCCGTCCATGATTTCCAGCGGAAGTTCCAGGCTGTTCCTCAGCCCAAACACTTCCCTGTCCAGCAGGATCGTATAGTCTGCGTTGTCAATATCCGGAAGCATATATTCCTGATATCCCCCGGATGCGTACGCCATCAGTATGTATCCCATCTCTTCCCCTCTAAGCTCTGGCTTCCCAGCCATGAAGAATCTGTATTTTCATTTTGTAATCTCCCATTTGGAGCCGGTCCCCGGAGCGCAGATAGATCTGCTGCCCCCTTTTAAGCTTTATTTTCCGGAACAGCCCCCGCCGGATCATGACGCCATTGGCCGTCCCCATGTCCTGGATCGCCGGATATCCATTGGCCTCATAGATCTTGCAGTGCATCCTGGATATCATCTGATCCCTGATGCATATAAGATTTTCGCTGCTTCTCCCGATCGTCACACAGTCGTCCAGACTGAAAAGATGCATCACCAGCGGCCTGGTATCCGGAAATTCCACATACAGAAAAATCTTCCTCATCTCCGCCTGAGACGCCTGCTCACTGTTGATCCGTTCCTTCAGCGTATTTACCAGCACGCGTTCTTCCAGAAGCTTATGAAGGCTTTTTTCTGCCATTCTTTTTTTCTTTTTTTGATTGTGCATATAAGCGGCCCAATAGATCAGTTCCGCTGCGGCGCCTGTCAGAATGAGCGCTATCCAGAGGATTTCCATCTCCATCTTCTCCCATCTCAAGATTCCTGCGGCAGACTCTGTGTCATCCGGTCTCCTGTGCATAGCAGCAGGAAAACCGGTATACGCCGTTCCCCATGCGGATACGGTCCCCATGGCTGACCGGTACGGCGCCTTTCACCAGAAACCCGTTTACAAATGTATGATTTGTGGAATCCAGATCCTGAAGCATAACCTGGTCCCCTTTCCGGTAGATGAGACAATGCCGTTTCGACACGGTGGGATCATTCAGCAAAAGTCCCTGTGTGTCTCCGCATGCCTCCCTGCCCACCACCAGTTCATCCGTCAGATAAGCGTCGCAGCATTCCCCGGTATCTTCCCTGCAGAGGCATATATAGATGCTGTAAAAGTCGCTCGTCACAGGTTCTTTCGGCCTCTTCCAGATCGTGTCCGCTCCGCTTCCCTGCGCAAGCAGGCCCCCTCTTCCGCTCGTCTCCAGGCCCACTGCCTGTCCCCCGGCAAAGTAAATATTCTGATTATAATGATTGTCCCTGCACAGAAACACAATCAGCCGGACGAGTAGATGCAGGAGGACGCAAATGGCTATGGCCATCGCGGAAACCGCCAGTCCCATGTCAGCGCCCCCTCTTTACCGCGCTGTTTGTGGAGATCTCATCCCGTCTGTATATCCGGTTGACCGGCGTCAGCTCGCCGTTTTCGTACCGGAACACCTCCCACAGCACTCCTTCTCCGGAAGGTACCGTATAGGTCACGGCAGAGGTACTGTTCGGCATGTACACTTTCACCTGCGCCCCCGAACCGGGCATCGTTCCTTCCAGGCGGAAATCCATGACGGAAAAAGTAAACTCCGCCCCCATATCTACGATGGTAATCGTCTCAGGGCCATACCCGCTTGTGTCGTCCACATCCAGATTTCCCACCCCGCTCACATCCGGATTGGAAAAATGGATATTGAAAGAAGCCCCGCCGGAAGAGGTCCCGATAGCATATGCATCCAGGTCGGCCGGACTGCTGCCCCACGTCAGTACGATACGGATCTCTCCATCTGCCACTTCCGGCGACAATACGACGTTTCTTCCCGTCCGCACTTGTCCGCGTGTGATCTCCAGATCCAAGTACTCGGTGATATACCCGGATGCGCCAACCTCTGCGGTATAGACGCCCTGCATCCCCGCAAAAGTGTAACTGCCGTCCGGTCCGCTGGCGATCTCTTTGATCACTTCTCCCGTCTTTCTTCCTCTGTCACGGATCTTCAACGTCGCTCTCATGCCGTTTCCCGTCGTGGCGTCCTGTACATATCCGCTGACTTCTCCCTCTGTCTCTTCGTCTTCGGCCAGTCCGGTCCGGTTCAGCGGCTCCATGCTGTTCCACGCCGTGTCAGAGATCACATTTCCCTGCTCATCCGTCTCGATCGTCACTTTGCACCCTTTGTATTCCGCTGTGACATACCACTTTCCGCTCTCTGCGTCCTGATAGAATTCCGCTTCGCCGCCCAGCAGTTCCTGAAGTTTTTCCCTGCTCAGCGCAAAAGTCTCGCCGCTCTCGGAAAAAATCCTTCTCAGGCTGCCAAACCGGACCATGATGGGCTTTGCCGTCGCCACTGGCATGGAACCGTCGGCATCCAATACTTTTTCATGATCCAGATCATAATACACAGCATGAAAGTCCATGTCATCATAACGCAGGATCACCTGTTCCCCGGATTTTTCCGATGAATCCGGAGATCCAAAGTCTCGGAAGTATTCTGTATAGGTATAGGCCGCCACCATGTCGAATACCGTATTTTCAACAACCGCATCCTCTGATATCTGCCCGATCTCTTCCTCCGACAAAAGTCTCGCCTCTGCGTCCTGATAGTTTGCGGCGATCAAAGTCTCCAGTTCTATACTTCTCTCTTCCAACGCTTCCGACGTTATCAAAAGAAGTCCCCGGTCCACAGCTTCTTTCGCCGATTCATAATCTCCCAGCTCCACATAAGCTGATGCCAGATTCAGATATGCGCTCTCCTTCCTGTCATCGATCGCTATCGCGTTTTCATACTCCAGCACCGCATTTTCATAATCCCCTGCCCGATAGTAATTATTTGCCGTCTTCATCACAGACGTGTACCGCTGCTCTCTGACCCCTGTCGTAACCAGGACGATTGCCGCCGCTGCCAGGACCACGGCCAGGACTGCCGCAGCCCCTGTCACAAACCATTTACGATAACCTCGTTCTTTTCCTTCACCCATCTTTTTCTCCCTCAGTTCATTTCCTGTCCTGTCAGCCGGAGCAGTTCCGCCAGCTGTTCATCCATCTGTTCCTCTCCCGACTGTTCGTACAATTTCAGAGCTTCCCGGGCATATTCCGCCGCTTTGGTCAAGTCTCTTTCCGCAAGGCTTTTTTTCATCTGCGCATTGTATTCCAATATCCCCAGCTTCAGGCAAATCTCATACCGGTCCGGATACTCTGCGCGCATCCCCCGAAGCATGCCCTCCGCTTTCTCATCCATCCCGCACAACCCGTACGCCGTGACCAGATTCATCTGATCTGTACAGGACACGCGGTCTTCTTCCTGAAGCCGCTCATAGTATTCTACCGCCATACCCGCGTAGGACAGATCCACATCCGCCGACCTCAAAGCGAGTACCGCCATTCTCCGCAGCGTAACCGTATCCTGCAGGTTAAGTTCCCGGTAAATCTCCAGCGCCGCCGGATAGTCGCCCCCGGCCGCCCTCAATTCGGCGATACAGACCTGGATCTCCGTATCGTCCCCGCCCAGAGACTCCGCCTTTTCAAGCGCCTCCTCCGCCGCTTCAAAATCGCCGCGCCACGCGGCGATCACAGCCTCATCCTGATAGTATTCCGGCTTTTCTTCCATGAGCAGAAGCTGCTGCAGATATCCATCCGCCAGTTCATATTCCTCCATTCCCAGACAGGCATCCAGGATCTGCTCCGTCAGGCTCTGGCGCGCGCCGGACAGCTTGTCCACATTCCCGGCCTCCCGATTCAAAAATGAGGTTCCTTCCCGGTAGGCGGTTTCGTACTCCCCGTCCCGGCAGAGCGCGGCCAGATATTGCTCTTCTGCCTGTATGGCCTCCCTCTCTTCCGCGCTTACATACACGGAGTCCCGGTACGCCAGGACCAGAAACGCCCCGAACAGCACCATTACCCCGGCCAGCATGCCGAAAAAGACAAACCGCAGCGTTCTCTTCTCCGCTCTCGTACGCTGTCTCCGCTCCAGAGCGCGGCTCAGCTGCTGTGCGTTCCGGTACCGTCTCCATTTTGCCCTCGGCAGCATCTTTTCCACGATCCGTACAAATTCATCCGAGTACGGCAGGGCGAAATCTCTCAGAGGAACCATATCCTGCGCGTGCGGCGCGGGCAGGTATCCGGTCATCAGATGGTAAAAAACCGCGCCCAGGCTGTAGAGATCCGACCGTTCATCCAGCGGCCCTCCCTTATCCGGAACGCCGTACAGGGCAGCGTTCCATTTTTCGTACTGTTCCGGCGACGCATAATATTCGCTGATTCCCACGATGGAATCCCGGTCATCGAATACGGAGACATTGAAATCAATCAGGCAGACATTTCCCTCCGGCGTGATCATGATATTGGCCGGTTTGATGTCCAGATGCAGCACTTTATGGGCATGCAGGTATTCCAGGACTTCAGCCAGCTGCCCGAGCCAGCATTCCAGCCTCCTCTCGTCGAAACGGTATCCCTGTTCGATGTAATATTTCAGATCGTGTCCTTCTATGTAGTCCATGACTGTATAAACGCCGCTTCCGATCTGAAGAAAATCGTATACCTGGGGCAGGAATGTATGATGCAGGGATTTCAGGATATCCGCCTCTCCCCGTCCGTTCAGTACGCCGGAAAAATGGTCCCGTATTTTTTTTACCACCACATATTTTTGCAGGTTCAGATGATACGCCTTGTAGATGATACCGGCGCCTCCGGCGCCGATCTCTCCCACGATCTGGTACATCCCTGCCAGAATCTCACCCTGATATGGCATAACGTATCTTTTGAGAGAGCCGCCGCGGCTTGTTGCACAGCCGCAGCGGCCCTCTATCCTTTCATTTACTGCTGCTCTTCTTTATCTTTTCTTTTTTTCAGCACGATCCACAAACGCCAGCCTCCGGCTGCTGCCGCCGCAAGCGCTATCAGCGTGCCGTAGAACAGAGGTTTGTTCATAAAGAACTGGACGAAAATATTCGATGTAATCAGGAAACGGATCGTCTCCGCCGTCTCTTCATTTCCCGCCGCATCGCGCGCCGTCACGCTCATCTCCTGCCAGTGATTGGCGCTGCCTGCTGTCAGCGTAAGCTTGCCGTCCGCTTCCACAATCTCTTCCGCCGTATAGACCGTTTCTTCTCCGTCGATCTGTACCTGTACCTCGGCCAGACGGATGTTGTCCTGCACATCCAGGGTCACCGGACGGCTGTTCTCCCTGTACTGGCCGTCGTTCTCCACACCCGAAACCAGGATGCTGGGGCTGGTCTTGTCCACGACAAACTCGATCTGCTTTCCTTTGGTATTATTGTCCGAAGTGTTGGCAGCCCGGTCCTCCGAATAAATCGTCAGGATATAGGTGCCCTCTTCTTCAAAATTCTCCTTCGGGATCGTATAGGTGTACTGCTTCCAGCTCACGTCTGTGCCGCTCTCGCTCACCGTATATTCTTCACCCTCTGCCATGGTATTCAGCGAGCCGTTCAGATTCTTGGTGATCTCCCGGAACTCCAGCGTATCCACGTTGGTCTCCGTGACCACGATCTCCTGTTCTTCATTGGTGTAGTATTTTCCATTGTCTCCCACCAGGGCATCTGTCGCGTCGCTGAATGTATAGACCGATCCAAAACGGTTCACCGAAAAGATCACGCTGGCTTCGCTGCTGTTTCCCGCCAAGTCGTAGACGGTCGCCTCCATAGTGTACATGTCGTCCATCTCAGGCACATGCTCGAAATCGTTCAGCTTGATCTCCATGCCGTTCGCCGCCGCAGTCCTGGTACCATTCATCTCCACTGGCCCATTGTGGTATCCGGTCATCGCGATCACGGTGGCGTCCGGATCATAGTTGGTATCCGAATAACGCACTCCCGGCATCACGATGCCGTTGTTGGCCGACATGTTCTCGATGTCAAAGATCTCCAGCTCCGGAGCCGTCTGGTCTACCGTAAACTGTTCCTGCTCATACTCGTCCAGCGCATTTTCCGCCAGATCCATGCCCTCGATGTCGAAGGTATAGTCCGCGTCGGCGCTGAACGTGACCGTAGCGACATTGTGGTCGCCGTTCCGGCTCCATCCCGATACATTCGGCGCAGACGCGCCGTCTGCCGTCGTGACCACGTCGATCAGATTCGGATCAAAGTTATGCTCCAGGATATCGATCGTCGCCGTGCGGCTCTCCGCATAATAAAATTCGTTCTGACTATTGTTGTTGTTCCAGGTCACCGTAAGCTCCGGAAACGTCTTGTCAATCGTAAATTCATCCACACGGTCGTAGGACGCCTCATTGCCCGCCTTGTCCTGAAAACTCAGTGTAAACGTATAATCGCCGTCCTGGTCAAACGTAACCTGGCATACATGTTCGGTATTGTCGCCGCTTCCGGAACTGCTCCATCCGCCAAATGTGGGCATCGCGCCATCCGTGTTAGTGACGGTAAACTCCACGTCGTCCGCGTCAAAATTCCGCTCCCGGATCGTGACGGTCGCCGTCCGCGTCTGGTTATAATAAAGTTCGTTGGCCGGATCATTCAGATCCCATTCCACCGTAATCTCCGGATCGGTGACGTCGATATTGTAGAGCTGTTCCACTTGTCCGGTGTGGCCTGCATTGTCCACGAATTCTGCGCTCACTTTGACTTCGTTTTCATTGTTCTGTGCCGCCGCCAGCGTCATGTCCTGCGAGAACTCATACGTCACTTCCGGTCCGCCTTCTCCCAGAACCGTGCCGGCTTCCTCCGCGTAATTTCTGCTGCCGCTCAGCGTGCTTCCTCCGGTATAGGTATAGCTGCGAAGACCGGAATAGTCGTCTTTCAATGTCAGATTAAACGTGACGTCCGTATTGTAGAAGTCTTCCCCGTCCACGGTCCGGCTTGGCGAAGTCCTCGTGGTGATCACCGCGCTGCCCGTACTGCTGTGTTTGCCGCCACTCTCCACCACATGATTGCGGGTCTGTTCGATCTGGTTGTTGGAATAATCGTACACTTCCGCCTTGACGGTCCCTTTGAAATCCGCGCTCTCCAGCGGAATCTCTACGGAATAAGAGCCGTCCGCGCTGGGAGCAAATTCCCCTGTTCTCACGGTTTCTTTTTTGTTTTCATCCACTATAGTAAAGCGGATATACTGAAGCCCTGCCGTCCCATCCTTCGCCGTCGCCCGGACGGTCATCTTTGTCTGGGCGAACAGCCATCCGAACAGGCCGTAGTTTACCGGATCATTGATAGAGTAATCAAACTCCAGATCCGCCGGGGTGGTCGTATCCACCGTCACCTGATCGACGGTGTTGAGCACCGCCGCATTGCCCGCCAGATCCACATAGGATATGGGGATCGTGTAGTTGGCTTCTATAGTCAGCGGGATCTCGGGAGTCCAGCTTCCACGAGCCCTCTTAGTAGCCTCAATCTCGTCTATAAATGTCTTTGCATCCGTGCTCTCAACTGGCTTGCCATTGATATCCGTCGCAGTCATGCCCGCGAGCACGTTCTTCAACTCGCCGTAACGAATGTTCTGGTCTTCCACTGTGATGACCAGATTCGTCTGCGAATTGTAGTAATCTCTGCCGTTATAGCTGTTCACAGGATCAGCCGAATATTCTCTGCTGAGGATCGGGGCGGTGGTGTCCAGGATCAGGGTTGGGCTTTTATATGTGCCATCTGTCGTGATCTCCCCGCCGTCCACTCTGCTGTCCTCTGCCATCTGATTTCCAGCAGTGTCCTTATAGGAGATATCAATGGTATAATCTCCTTCTGTCTGGGTCGTATATGTACCAATATAAACAGGTTCATTTACATTCGATTGCTGCCAGTTCACATTCGCTGAGACAGTAGAATTATTTACCTTCAAGACAAAATCACTCACCACTCCGTCCTTCAGTTCCAGATATTTCTCCGTAATCTGCACAGTCAGAGTGATCTGCCCTTCCGCTTTTCCATAATACGCGGTGTGACCCGCCAGCGGAATCGTCTGGTTCTCCACTGTGTTGCCTTCGCCGTCCACTACCTGATGGGCGTTATTGAGGGTGATGTTCGCAATTGGAGCTACATGGTCAATGATATAAGATTCGCTGGTGTATTTTCCTGTCCCATCTTCTACTTCCAGGTCATCACTGGAACTGCACATCAGATTTCCTGCAGCATCTTTACACGTAATCTCCACATAGTATTCATTTTGCGAATCTACTTTCTTTCCGTCAAAGCCAAAGGTATAAATGTGTTTTCTGTCATCTTGCTCGCTATTCTCCACCGCCAGCAACTTATCCTTATCCTCTGTACTGGCTATCAACGTTTTCTCCGCACCATTCTCGCCTTTTTCATAAATCTCTACAGACAGCGTCCCATCGTCAGCATAATCAGGATTTTCATCCAGTTCAAAAGAAATCTGCAGATCGTTACCGTCTATATTGGGATATACTTTTGCTCCATTAAATTCATATGCTGTCGGTTTTGTAGCCTCTAAAACGGAATAGCTTAATAACTTAGGCGCGATATCATCCAACACGATTATTTTGCTGATAAAAACGCCGTTTGTATCATCTGTTCCTGCCAGCACATTGCCGGATGGATCGGCAAAACTGACTGTAATATAGTACTCTGTTTCCTTATCAGGAACTTTATCCAATTTGATGGCAGTTGAGGTATAAATATTGTCTGTTCCGCCAGTCCAATTTACTGTCAATTCTTGATCTGTAGTTATACCGTCGACAGTTTTATGCAGTGTTACTACCGGTTCTTCCGCATCATTAAAAAACCGTTCTTTTATGGACAATACAACGTTTACAATATCAGAATTGTAATAGTATTTATCATTTGCAGTGATACTCTCACTATCTACAGTAACCGCCGTCAATTCAGGGGCCACTGCATCCAGAAATATAAATTCTTCATCTACTGGTTCTAATGCGATGCTACGAGCAGCCGTATTTCCCGCGATATCCGTCATTCCCGTAATACTAAAACCTCTAACCGCGAGATCGCCCTTGCTTACAGTAATACTTCCTGTATATACCGTATATCCGTCTGAGTTATTCAGATCAGAAGCTGATTCGTCAAGTGTTACACTATTATCATTCACACTGCTATCAACAAGGAACGCTTTTAGTCCCTCTTCTTTTTTTAATTCACCCTCTGTTGTAGAGGACAAGGTAACCTCGTCATTGTCACCAGTATACTTTACCGTTATCGCATCCATGCCGGAGACTTTATCTTTTACATAAATCTCAAACGTGATCTTTTTCTTGCCCCAAATTTTATTCCACGACTTTTCGATCGCATTGAATATTTTACTGGTCCACGAATTTTCTTCCGTATTCGCTTCTCCTTGTTGTAGATCATTTGAGCCTACCGTATCTGTCTCAAATTGAATATATGCTTCGTATTCCGGGGCTTCCTTGTCAATTTGAACGTTAACTCTGTCCGTCCATACCTTAGAAAGACCCACATTATTTGTTACACGGATTCCCCAATGGTAATCTGTCCCGCTGTCCAAAACAGAAGTAGTGAAAGTGTACATGCCTGAAACTTCGGAGCAGACCGCCACCGTCCAGACAGGTTGTGCGGCGTTGACATCTGTGCTGTACTCGATTGACTTGATTCCGGTCTCTAAATCTTCTGCCTGCACGGAAAACTGAACTCCGTTGCTGCCTATCTCCGATCCATTCAGCCATTTGTCTCCATTCTCGTTCTGGTCAAAGGTTACTTCAGTAACCTCAGGTTTATCTGTATCCCCCGCTACTGTTATAGACACCGGGGCACAGCTATTTCCAGCCACATCCCTGACGCGGAAATAATAGGTATCTGAAGATTTCTCCAGATCCTCAAGTTTCAGTTCGCCGATGCCCTCTTGAACACTAATCACAGTAGAACTGGTCATGTCTTCATTTGTACTATATTCCACCGTATAAGCCGACTTTTCAGTTTCGCCCGCACCCTCGGTATCAGCAACAGTAAACGGAATCGTAAGTTCTCCTGTCCCTGTCCAGTTTGTACCATTATCGGGGTATGCTTCCGTACCGTTAGAGTCCATTGTCGGAGTCCCCAGAGTGATACTGGGTATACCTGTGTCCAGCTTTACCTCAAAGGAAGCTGAAGTGTATGTATTCCCCGCGGCATCTGTGGCAGACAGAGTGTATGTTCCCGGAGTTGTGATAGTCAAATCTCCGGTCATACTCATCTTGTCATCCGCCAAAGTCAAATTAGTGTCTGTACCCTGTTGCTCTCCCCCTTTTGTCAATGTAACTTTTGCAGTATTGGTATCAAATCCACTACTTGAATCTGTTACGTTTATAGATATTATTAAATTTTCGCTATTTTTCCAATAAACCGTTCCATCCCAATTTGTACTCTGATTTAACGTAACCGTTGGCTCGGTTCGGTCGATCTTACTGACATTGACTTCTTTCTTTGTAATATGTCCCGCCATGTCAATGGCATAAATATACCATATCTCTTCTTCGATGTCAGAATCGCCGGGAATCGTAAATGGTGTATTCGCATCAAAAGAAGATAATCCATCGAGTTGGTCAGCGTTTTCCACAATTTGCTCGTCTGCAAATTTGTCAATTCCTATTGAATAATATAACTTTCCGTTATATAAATCTGAATCCGAGCATGTGGCCGTAATAGACCTTTCTTTTGTCCAAACATCTCCACCACTTATTTCCAGTTTGCTTATTGTCGGTCCCTGCTGATCTATTGTAAACGCCTGAATCGTCACTTCCGAAATTTCGCCATTTTCTGGATTTTTTAAATATATGTTAAAATTCTCTATTTTGTTCGATGTATAGACTAATTCGGACTCGTTACAGTCATCTGCTCTCTCCCCAATCGAATATTCGCCATTTGGCACAATTTTTACCTGACCTGGATATACATATTCGGTCAATGTAGTGTTTGGAGAAATCGAGTATTCTTCTTCCGTCCCATAGTCAATCTTAAATGTTGCTGTTCCTGTATAACCATCATAAGAACCTGTATTTGTTCCCGTTACAATACAGGTATACGTTCCTATTCCATTTGCTGTCGTCACTGGATTATTATCTTTATCTTTCCATTCAAAAGTGTAGTCCGTGTCTTGAATAAGATCCTGGTCCCCTCCATCTACGCTTACTGTCACCTTTGGAAATGCAATTTCCACTCCAGTATAGACTGCTCTTTCGGACTCCAGTTCGACAGTAAATATATCATCCGCCAACGGCATAACATCTCCCGGCACTGAATTCACACCAGCCTGCACGCCCGTACTCTGCACATTCATCGGCGGCAATTCTGTCGGCTGTGTCCCTGTTGACGGCGCTTTTATAGAATTATCGTCCACAGTTTCCCCTGTCTCAGAATCATTGTCCGGGGAAGTTCCTCCCGGTGTCGTCGTGCCTGACGGAGAGGTATTTCCTGAGGTCCCTTCATCCGCTGGTTCGCCGCTGCCGGGAGTTTCTCCGCTGTTAGACGGATCTGTGCCGGTTGGCGTATCACTTTTTTCGTCGTCTCCGGACTCTGTATCCGGCGTTTCCTCATCCGTCGGATTTTCGTCTTCTGTCGGCGTGTCGTCCTCCGTCGGCGTGCCCTCCGATCCATCGTCCTCCACATCTCCGACCGGCTCCGTATCCTCCGGCCCGTTTCCCGCGTTCTCGGTCTCCGTCGCCCGGACTGAAAAATCATAATTCGACCATCCGCCCAGGAACAGCGTGAGCGCCAGCGCAAATGCCAGGAAACGCTTTGCCTTTTTCAAGAACTCCTTGTACCTCATTCTTGTCTCCTCCTTCATATTACTTCTTCGGTATGTATCAAAATGATCTCTCTCTCGATCAGGAATTGTCCTCTGACCGCTTTTTGATTCAGCGCCGCCGTAGATCCGTCCTCATTCAGGAGCGACGTTCCGGCTTCTCCGGCCAGGAGCGCTGTTCCCGCCTCTTCCGACAGCAGTGCCGTCGCGTTCTCTCCGGTCAGAAGCGTCGTCGCCCTTTCTGTCTGCAGCGGCTCCGTTTTCAGTCCCTGGTCCTCCCATATGGACGAGGTATGGTCGGGCGGTGCATGATCCGGCGGCACTTCTTCCACGATCCGCTCCACTTTCCGCGCTCCGGGCGTCGGCGTCTGGCGGACGCCCATCTCCGTCTTCATCTCAGGCGCCACATGTTCCAGGGAGGAACGCTCCCGCATCAGGCGTCCGCTGATCGCGTTGGCCGCCTCCATCTCTTTCACCTTTTTCCTTCGCTGCCGCCCGGTCAAATATCCCAGCACATTCCGGATATCCAACACGAAAAACAGGACGACCGCCAGGACCAGGCAGAGCAGCGAAATGGCCAGACACCCGGTAAACAGGTTGTGATACAGTTCGATTCTGCTTGTAATCTCTTCCATCATTCCTGCACCCCCTCAGACTGTCCGGACTGTCCGTACGCGGACTGGATCATCCGTTCCGCCTGACCGATCTTATTTTCCAGATCCGCGATCTCCGCCTGTATGGCTGCCTGGTTGCCCGCACTGACGTTCTGGAAATCCGTCCCCAGATGCTCCCGCATATTGGCGAGCTGCGCGCGCATCTCGTCCGCCGTCACGCCGTCATTTTTGAAATCAACTGCGCGGGATATGATCTGCGTCGCCAGTTCCTCGTACATGATGAGCGCCGTCCGCTCATTGTCCGCTTCCACCAGGTTGCCCTGGGAGAGGGCCGTCAAATCGTTCCAATAATCCCGGAACGTGACTGTAGCGTCGCCGGTCTCATCCACGATCCCGATCTTGGAATAATAATCGGAGATCGTATACAGCCTCCTGGCCCTCTCGATCTGGTTCGCTTCGAGATACTGAGAAGCCGCCGCGATCTCAAAATAGCTTTTCGCGTTCTTTTTGTTGCTGCGTTCCTCAAAATAGTAGTAGTAAGCGACGCCCGCCTCGTAGGCAAATTCGTCGTAACCTCTCTGGTTCTGCCGGAATACCACCTCATTGGTATCGCTTCCATTTCCGTAATCGATCAGGACGGAGCGCAGTTCCTCGCTCTCGTCCGAGGTAAATACCCCGTCGTCCAGAAAACCGTCCTGCAGAAGACTTAAATATCCCTCGCTGTTGGACGGGTCCAGATTGATCGCCCTTCTGTAGTTCTCGATCTCATCGGCTTTCACTGTGGAATTTTTCGCAGCTGCGATATACGCATCGTAACTGTTCTGCGTCGTGGAAACCTCCAGTCCCCGGAACACCGCCGCGCCCGTCCCCATGATCAGGGCCAGGGAAGCCGGGATCATAAATTTGATGAACTTGGACCGCTGTTCTTTCCGGTAACGGATATCGTCCAGGAACGGGTTTTCCAGCGCGTACATCAGTTCCGCGCAGGACTGGTAGCGGTCAGCCGGATTCTGCTGCGTGCATTTCTGTATGATGTATTCCAAACCCACGGAAAGGTTCGGGTTCCACTGTCGGATCGGGTACATCTCGTAAGGCGGCTGGCTGGGGTTGTGCCCCGTCAGCAGATGGTACATCGTCGCTCCCAGACAGTAGATGTCCGTGCGGGCGTCCGTCTGTCCGTGTCCCCCGTACTGTTCCGGCGCCGCATACCCCCGCGTGCCGAGACAGGTCGTATCCTCGATGCTGGACGCTTTGTACTCCCGCGCGGTTCCGAAATCGAACAGGACCACGTTTCCGTCCGGCTTCAGCATGACGTTGGACGGCTTCATATCCCGGTATATGATCGGCGGTTTTCTGGAGTGAAGATACCCCAGCACGTCGCACAGTTGTTTTCCCCAGTCGATCACGCTCTCCTGAGGCTGCGCCCCATACTCTTTCAGGATAGAATCCAGCGTTCTTCCTTCGATATAATCCATCACGATCAGGAAAAATCCGTCTCCGTCGATCACATCGATAATACTGGGCAGATGCGGATGGTCCAGCCTTTTCAGCATATCCGTCTCCACGATCAGCCCCTGTTTCACCACTTCAAAATTCTGCGTGCCGTCCTTGCGGACTTCTTTGATCGCCCAGGTCTTGTTTGCGCGTTCGTTGAGCGCCATATAGACGACGCTCATGCCGCCCTGGCCGACTTTTCTCAATATCCGGTATTTTCCATCTACCAGAGAACCTATTTCCAGCATACGTATCTCCCTCGTCTGCCCCTTGCCGGCAGAACAATCTTTTTCATTTTTAGGGAAACGTTGATTAAAGCGCTTCCTTAGTCCGCCCGTATCAGCACCGCCGATATGTTGTCCACTTCCCGGCGGTATTTATTCAGTTCCGTCAGATAGACCAGGCTCTCCTTCATCGTTTGTTCATTCAAAAGCCTGTACGGGCTCAGGTATTCGTACAGTTCCTCCGGAGAAACCACATGGCGGAATCCGTCGCTGCATACCAGGAACATGCTCCCCGGTTCCACCTGCCCCGTGTAAAAATCCGGTATAATTGTCTGTGAAGCGCCTACGCACTGCAGCAGCATATTCCTCCTGGAATCCTGTCTGGCTTCCTCCCAGGTCATACGCCCCTCATCCATCTCTCTCTGGATGAAGGTCTGGTCTTTTGTGATCTGACGCAGATCTTCCCGCAGGATATAGACCCGGGAGTCGCCCACATTTCCTATATAATATACGTGGTCCACGATCAACAGCAGCACCACGGTTGTTCCCATATCCACATGCAGCGCGCGCCCGTAACTGCCGATCCTGTCGTTTGCACTGTAGATCAGACTTTCCAGACTCCTCTGCAGGCTCTCCAGGCTCAATCCCTGATACAGAAGATCCGGAAATTCTTCCTCGAACCATCTGGACAGCATCCGGACCAACGCCGCGCTGGCGACCTCGCCTTTCGCAAGCCCGCCCATACCATCGCAGACAGCCGCAAGGAGCACTTTCCCATAGTCTGTCTGCGCCACTTTGATCAGGAGCGAATCCTGATTTGTATCTTTTTTTATCCCTTTGTCGGTGTGTGTACTGATTTTAAAGTTCATATCATTTCATCCATATACTTTTATATCCGCCGTATTTCTCCGGTTTTTCGCCGGAGAAATACGATGGTATATCAGACGCTTTTCAGACCGTGCAAGCCTGAAAAGCGCGTCTTTCCCTGCGTTCAGGCATTACACCTGAAAATCAAATTCTTCGTCCGCCAGCTTGATCTTATCGCCTGAGTTCAGTTTTACTTCCTGATTCGGACTGATCTTATTGCCGTTTACAAACGTGAAGTTTTTAGAGTTTTTGTCAATAATGTAGTAGATGCCGCCTTTGCAGATGATGCTCGCGTGGGTACGTCCTACCGAATCGTTGTCCGGGATGCAGAAATCCACGCGCTGTCTCTCCCTGCCGATGACGAACTGCGGTTTTGTGATCCTGACGCTTTCGTTGTTTCTTCTGCGCGTCAGCACCGCGGCCGGCTGCATAGCTCCGCCTCCAAGCACGCTCGTCTCTCCTGCTCCGCCGCCGAGCACACTCGTCTCTCCTGCTCCACTGTCCATCGGCATAGTGTTGGGCATAAACGGAGGGGTAGGCGCTCCCGTATTTACAGGCTGATGTCCCATTCCTCCCGCCTGGCCGTTCAGTCCGGACGGATTTACCGGCATTCCTCCTGCCGGAGGAACAGATTTTCTTGTTTTAGATTTTTTCGCCGATACAATCACTACCACTGCAACAATAACCACTATTGCCACGACAGCAGCGATTCCGCCGATCAGCAGATAGTTGGGTGCGGCGTCTTCCTCAACGATTTCCTCCACTTCATCCTGGACTGCAGGTTCTGTGGTTTCTTCCGTTACCGAAGGTACCGGTTCCTCCGTTCCGGTTCCCTCCGTTATCTCTTCCGGAACCGGTTCCTCTCCGGTGACTGCGGGTGTTTCCGGTGCTTCTGGTTCTTCTGTCCCGGCAGCCGCACTGCTCTCCGCCGTCTCATATGTAATTCCCAGCGCATCCAGTACGTCCGCGATCTCGTTGATCGCAATGGAATAATAGTAGTTGCTCGCATCATCCAGATCTGTAAACATGGTGTTAACGCCGATCACATTCCCCTCAGAGTTCACCAGCGGACCGCCGGAGTTTCCATGTCCCAGGCTCACATTGTGCAAAATAAAGCCGATATTGTTCACATCCTGAAATTTTCCTACGATTCCATTGGTGATCGTAACATCGTCGCTCGTATACACCTGATCGTCCTGAACCGCCGACGTTACCGATGGAAATCCGAGCGCATATACCGACTGAGTTTCGACTACCTGGTCGCTGTCCGCCAGCTTCAGCGGCGCGCGGTCATAAATCGCCTGCTGTAGTTCCAGAATGGCGAAGTCCGTCTGTTCGCTTCCATTTACATAGCTTGCCTCGATTTCCACATCACGCTTTACCACAACTTTGATTCTCAGATTTATTTCATTGCTGTTGTTAAAATCAACGCCGAACATTTCCGAATACTGCGCCCTCTGCTCGCTGTCCGGAAAGATCACATGATAATTTGTAATCACTGTAGTCGCCCCTGTAGACGCGCCGATCAGGAATCCGCTCCCCCCCTGCAGGGCATGTTCGTTCCCGTTATTGTCAACATAATACAGCCGGATCTGGAGCACTCCTTCCCTTGCCTGCGCTACCGGCGGAGTCGCGTCCGAAGTAGCCAGCGATGTTATGTTTACAGATAACAGCAGGCACACAGCCACGATCCATACGACCGCCTTTTTCATTCGCTTCATAACTTTTCCTCCAATTTCTCCTGTTTTATACAGAATCCGCCAAATATCGGCATTCTTCTGCATTTACCCTTATTTTATCTTTATATTTTCTATATGTCAATTTTATTTTTACTATTAGAAAATTTTCGTCTTTTGGCAAAGACTTATAATAAAGGTCACAGATGAAATATTGACAATTCCAAACCTTTCTCTGTTGCGAGAAAGAAGATTCAGAAATATGTATGATAGAAAGGATTACGAATGTCTTATTTTTCAATTGACTCTGCGGAGATAGGGACACGCATTAAACGGCTGAGAAAAGAAGCGCAAAAACCACAATACCAGTTTGCTGACCTGCTCTATATCTCTCCCTCTTACCTTGCTTTGATCGAGTCCGACAAACGGGCTCCTACACTGGATGTGCTTGTACAAGTCTCCAAAATATGCAACGTCAGTATTGATTATCTGCTTTTTGGCGAATCGTCGGACGATTATAATGATCTGCACCAGAAACTGCAGACATTGATGGACTCTTATCCTGACGCACAGGTTCAAAAAGCCCTGGAACTGGCAGAATTTTATTTACAGCTGGAAAGTAAAGAAACAGCAGGCAGAACTGCAGGTCCGGACGCCTGAGCAGAGTCCTCCTTTCATTTTATTTTTCATCAGTCAGGGAATACTGGCGGGAATCCGCCGGAATGTTTCCGAATTTATTTGACAGGCTCATTGTAGCATATTTATCCGCCACAGACAAGAAAAAATATATTTCTTACATTCAGACTCCATATTTCCGGAAAAAGCCAGAAACCAGCCATAACCGATTTATTTTCCAATGTTTTTTTGCTATAATGAATATACTGTTGCATCTGATGAGAAAGGCTATGATATCCGTGAAAGACAATTATGGAAGAACCATTGACTATATGAGGATCTCCGTCACCGACCGCTGCAATTTAAGATGCCGGTACTGTATGCCGGAGGACATTCCGTCCATCTCCCATGACGAGATCCTGCGTTTCGAGGAGATCCTTAAGATCTGCCGCTGCGCCGTCTCCCTGGGCGTGCGCAAATTCAAAGTGACCGGAGGCGAGCCGCTGGTGCGGAAGGAATGCCTCTCCTTCCTGCGGGAGCTGAAAGCGCTCCCCGGCGTGGAGCAGGTCACGCTGACGACCAACGGCGTACTTCTTGCGTCCCGGATTCCGGAATTGAAAGCCATCGGTATCGACGGCATCAATATCAGCCTGGATACACTGGATCCGGACACTTTCCGGCAGATCACCGGATTTGACGATTTTGGCAAAGTATGGGAAGGGCTCATGGCCGCCCAGGCGTCCGGTATCCGGACCAAAGTAAATTCCGTACTGCTGCAGGGGATCAATGACAAGGATTTTGAGAAACTGACAGAACTGGCAAAAGACTATCCCGTTGACGTGAGATTTATCGAGATCATGCCCATCGGTTACGGACAGAATTATCGCGGATATGACCGGAAAGCGCTGCTCTCCCTGCTTGCGGCGCGCTATCCGGATTATCATACCGTCACGATCCCCCGGGGCAACGGCCCGGCCTCCTATATCGCGATTCCCGGATTCCGGGGCTGTATCGGCTTCATCGACGCGATACACGGCAAGTTCTGCGATTCCTGCAACCGGATCCGCCTGACGTCCGACGGATTTCTGAAACCGTGTCTCTACTATGGGGAATCGATGGATCTGAAGACACCTCTGAGAAGCGGCGCGTCGGACGAGCAGCTCTGCGGGCTGATCCGCGAGGGCATCCTGGAAAAACCTGCCTGTCATCAGTTCTGGTCTCCGGATACCGAAGCAGACCGGGAGCAGCGTCAGATGTCCCAGATCGGAGGATAAAAAACAGCGCTCATGAAGATCTGTCTCGCAGATCTCATGAACGCCGTTTTTTTATTCTTCATTTCCTATTCTTCAAAGTGAAAATCTCCGCTCTTTCCGCCGGTCTTTTCCACCAGATGAATATCCCGGATCACCATTCGTTTATCTACTGCCTTGCACATATCATAGATCGTCAGCAGGGAGGCGCTGACACCGTGCAGGGCTTCCATCTCCACGCCGGTGCGCCCTTCCGTCCGCACTGTGCAGACCGCCCGGATCTCCTGTTCTTCCGGGCAGACATCAAAATCCACAGAACATTTGCTGATCAGCAGAGGATGGCACATGGGGATGATGGACGAAGTCTGTTTCACGGCCATGATTCCGGCGACTCTGGCCACCCCCAGCACATCGCCTTTCTTCATGGTCCGGTTCAGCACCGCGTCCATGATTTCCGGCGACACATGAATGCTTCCCCGGGCAGTCGCCGTCCGGTAAGTCACATCCTTGCCGGAGATATCCACCATCACCGCGTTGCCCTTCTCATCAAAATGATTGAATCCCATGATCTGATTCCTTCCTCTCTGTACAGCCGTCCGGCGACCATATCAATTGCCGCTGTATACGGTTCCCTGTTCCGCGTCAACCGTGATAAACGCGCCGGATTTCAGGATCCTGGTGGCGTTTCTCGCGGAAGTGATCACCGGAATATCCAGAGCCATGCCCACGATGGCCGCATGGGAATAGCGGTCTCCGGTCTCTGTGATAATACCGCCCGCGTCTTTCAGCTTCGGCATCATCTCATTGGTAGTCTGCGACACTACCACAATATCTCCCGGACGGAAATTCTGTTCCAGGTCATCCAGGCCCTGGCAGACACAGACATTTCCTGAGGCTTTCAGGTTATTGACGCCTTTCCCCGAGATCAGGATACGTCCTGCCACATGTACTTTGATCATATTCGTGGTGCCGGACATTCCCAGAGGAAGTCCTGCCGTAATCACGACCAGTTCACCTCTGGATACCAGTCCGCGGTGCTCTGCGGCTCCCACTGCATGATCGAACAGATCGTCTGCCGTCTTCTCTTCATCCAGCTGCAGCGGGATCACTCCCCAGCTCAGATTCAGCTGACGGCATACTCTCTCGTCCATGGCGCATCCGATGATCGGGCAGCTGGGACGGTATTTGGATATCATCCCTACTGTTCTTCCGGACTTGGACACTGCCACGATCGCCGCCGCGTGAAGGTCCATGGCCGTCGTACAGGTGGCGTGGGAAATAGCGCTGGTCACGTCCGGACGCTCCGCCAGACGTCTCGGTTTAAATTCTTTTGTATAATCAATATCTCTTTCGGTACGCTCCGCGATCCTCGCCATAGTACGGACTGCTTCCACCGGATATGCACCTGCGGCCGTCTCTCCGGAAAGCATGATCGCGCTGGTTCCCTGGTAGATCGCGTTCGCCACGTCTGAAGTCTCCGCTCTGGTAGGACGCGGATTCTTCATCATGGAATCCAGCATCTGTGTCGCCGTGATCACCGGTTTGCCCATACGGATCGTCAGGCGGATCAGTTTCTTCTGGATCACAGGAACTTCCTCCAGCGGGATCTCCACGCCCATATCTCCGCGGGCGATCATCATGCCGTCGGCCACTCTCAGGATCGCTTCCGCATTCTCCACGCCCTGCATATTTTCGATTTTCGCGATGATATGGATGCCTTCGCCGCCGTTCTCGTCCAGAATCTTGCGGATCTCCAGAATGTCTTCCGCGGTACGGGTGAAAGATGCGGCCACAAAATCATATCCCTGCTCCGCGGCAAAAAGAATATCCGAATAGTCTTTCTCGCTGACAAACGGCATCTTCAGCTCCACGCCGGGAACATTGACTCCCTTATGATTGGAGATAAAACCTCCGTTGACTACCTTGCAGATAATATCCTGGCCGTCGATCCTTCTTACTTCCATGCCGATCAGCCCGTCGTCGATCAGGATAGAATCGCCGGGACACACGTCCTTATACAACTCCTTATAAGTAATCGTAACTTTTCCTGCCGTACCCAGCATCTCTTCTGTGGTGAGGATAAAATCCTGGCCTGCCTTCAGTTCCAGTTTGCCTCCTTCCACATCGCCGATGCGGATTTCCGGGCCTTTCGTGTCCAGAAGCGCCGCCACCGGAAGATGAAGCTCTTCGCGGAGTTTCTTCACCATATCCAGACGTTTTTTCTGCTCCTCATGGCTTCCATGGGAGAAGTTCATCCTGGCGACAGCCATGCCTTCCAGCATCAGCTGACGCATCACCTCTTCACTTTCTGTGGAAGGTCCGAGCGTACATACGATTTTTGTCTTTCTCATAACTCAATATATTCCTTTCATAATTTAAGATTTTAACTCGTCATCTGCTGACGGCGCGTAAAAACCGCCGCATACCTTTAATTTAACATTTCCCGCTCCCATTTGCAACAGAAAAGGGAAATGCCGCATAAAAGTCTGCAGCGGTTCTTATGATAACTGTTTTAAATTATTACATTCTTTATTCGTCTACGCTGTAATTCGGCGCTTCCTTTGTGATATGAATGTCATGAGGATGGCTCTCTTTCAGGGATGCCGAGGTAATCTTGACGAACCTTCCGGTTTCCTTCAATGTCTCAATATCCTGGGCTCCGCAATAGCCCATACCGGAACGCAGGCCTCCCATCAGCTGGAAGATGGTATCTTCCACAAATCCCTTGTATGCCACACGGCCTTCCACGCCTTCCGGTACCAGTTTCTTCGCGTCCGTCTGGAAATAACGGTCTTTGGATCCATTCTCCATAGCCGCGATGGAACCCATGCCGCGGTATACCTTGTATTTTCTTCCCTGGTACAGTTCAAACGCTCCCGGGCTCTCGTCGCAGCCTGCGAAAATGCTTCCCAGCATGCAGACATTCGCGCCGGCTGCAATAGCTTTCGTGATATCTCCGGAGTATTTGATGCCGCCGTCCGCAATGATCGGAATTCCATACTCTTTCGCCACCGCGTAGCTGTCCATAACCGCGCTGATCTGAGGCACGCCCACGCCGGAAACCACACGGGTCGTACAGATAGAACCCGGTCCGATGCCTACTTTGACCGCGTCGACTCCCGCTTCAATCAGTGCCCGCGTACCTTCTCCCGTCGCCACATTTCCGGCGATAACCGGCAGATCCGGATATGCGTCCTTGATCATCTTCAGGCAGCGGATTACATTGGCTGAATGCCCGTGAGCAGAATCCAGCACTACCACGTCCACATGCGCGTGTATCAGGGCTTCCACACGATCCAGCACGTTGGCCGTGATGCCAACGCCCGCGCCGCACAGCAGCCGTCCCTGGCTGTCTTTCGCCGCCAGCGGATACTTGATCTGTTTCTCAATATCTTTGATCGTGATCAGGCCCTTCAGATTAAAGTCCTTGTCCACGATAGGAAGCTTTTCTTTTCTGGCCTTTCCAAGAATCTTCTTCGCTTCCTCCAGGGTGATGCCTTCCTGAGCGGTCACCAGATTTTCGGAGGTCATGGACTCTTTGATCTTCTTTGTAAAATCAGTCTCAAACTTCAGGTCACGGTTGGTAATAATACCCACCAGCTTCTTGCCTTCCGTAATCGGCACACCTGAGATCCGGTATTTTGCCATCAGAGCATCCGCATCTGCCAGCGTATGTTCCGGAGACAAAGAAAATGGATCTGTGATTACACCATTTTCCGACCTTTTCACCTTATCCACTTCGTCCGCCTGCGCTTCGATCGACATGTTCTTGTGGATAATGCCAATACCTCCCTGTCTCGCCATGGCGATCGCCATCCGGTGTTCCGTAACCGTATCCATACCCGCGCTCATCAGCGGAATATTCAGCCGGATAGTCCTGGTAAGGTCCGTTTCCAGACTTACCTGGTTGGGAATCACTTCGGAATAAGACGGTACCAGAAGGACGTCGTCAAATGTAATGCTTTCACCGATAATTTTGCCCATTTCTCTTCCTCTCTTTCTTTCGTCTGCATATTTTCCATAGTCTAGCAGATCGTTCCACAGATGTCAATGCATTTCTGCTTTCCTGCATGACTTTATACACAAATTTCAAGCCGGCATCTTCTTGTCCCCGTTTCCCGCCGTCCTGAACTGTTACACATATATTATACAAAAAGAGCGCTGCTCTTTGCAACGCTCTTTTTACTTATAATATATATGAGAATTACATCATTCCCATTCCGCCGCCTGCCGGAGCCTGCGGAGTCTCTTCTTTAATATTCGCCACACATGCCTCTGTGGTCAGGAATGTGGATGCCACGCTGGTCGCGTTCTGCAGCGCGCTTCTGGTCACTTTCGCCGGATCCAGAATACCTGCCTCTACCATGTTCACATATTCTTCTTTGTATGCGTCAAAGCCCACACCCGGATCAGACTCACGCACTTTATTGATGATCACAGAGCCTTCCAGGCCTGCATTGGCAGCGATATGATACAGCGGAGCTTCCAGTGCTTTCAGAACAACTTTCGCACCGGTCTTCTCGTCTCCGTCCAGAGTATCAACCAGTTTCTCAACTTCTTTGGATGCATGGATATATGCAGCGCCGCCGCCGCAGATGATACCTTCCTCTACAGCTGCTCTGGTAGCTGCCAGCGCGTCTTCCATACGAAGTTTTGCTTCTTTCATCTCGGTTTCGGTAGCCGCGCCTACGCGGATTACCGCTACGCCGCCTGCCAGCTTCGCATAACGCTCCTGCAGTTTTTCTTTATCAAAATCAGATTTGGTTACCTCGATCTCTGCCTTGATCGTCTTGATTCTGTTCTCAATGTCCTCTTTCTTTCCAAGGCCGTCTACGATCACGGTATTCTCTTTCTGAACTTTCACGGATTTCGCGCGTCCGAGCATATCCAGAGTAGCGTCTTTCAGTTCCAGACCTACTTCTTCAGAGATCACGGTACCGCCGGTCAGGATCGCGATATCCTGCAGCATTGCCTTTCTTCTGTCGCCGTATCCCGGAGCTTTCACACCAACAGCGGTAAAGGTTCCGCGCAGTTTGTTCAGCACCAGAGTGGTCAGGGCTTCTCCTTCGATATCCTCAGCGATGATCAGAAGCTTCTTGCCCGCCTGTACCAGCTGCTCCAGCAGCGGAAGGATCTCCTGGATATTGCTGATCTTCTTGTCAGTGATCAGGATGTACGGATCATCCAGAACGGCTTCCATCTTCTCTGTATCGGTAGCCATGTAAGCGGAAATGTAGCCGCGGTCAAACTGCATACCTTCTACCACATCCAGCTCGGTAAGCATGGTCTTGGATTCCTCGATGGTGATCACGCCGTCGTTGGAAACTTTCTCCATAGCGTCTGCCACCATGTTTCCTACTTCGTCGTCTCCTGCGGAGATCGCGGCTACTCTTGCCATCTGGTGTTTTCCGGTTACTTTGCTGCTCATATCGGCAATCGCCTCTACGGCACGCTCAGTAGCTTTCTTCATACCCTTTCTCAGAATAATCGGGTTAGCGCCTGCCGCCAGGTTCTTCATACCTTCGTTGATCATAGCCTGTGCCAGAACTGTAGCTGTGGTAGTACCGTCGCCTGCCACATCATTTGTCTTGGTAGCCACTTCCTTCACCAGCTGAGCACCCATGTTCTCAAACGGATCCGCCAGTTCAATCTCTTTCGCGATGGTCACGCCGTCGTTGGTAATCAGCGGAGCGCCGAACTGTTTGTCAAGAACCACGTTTCTTCCTTTCGGTCCAAGCGTTACTCTGACCGTATCTGCAAGTTTATTGACACCTGCTTCCAGTGCCACTCTGGCGTCTACGCCATGTTTGATTTCTTTTGCCATGATAATCAATCCTCCTGTCAATTATTCTACGATCGCAAGAATATCATTCTGTCTTACGATCACATACTCTACGTCATCCAGTTTTACTTCGTTGCCTGCATATTTAGAATAAATTACCTTGTCGCCGACCTTTACCTGCATGGTAACTTCTTTTCCATCAACCATGCCGCCCGGTCCTACTGCCACTACTTCTGCAGTTACCGGTTTCTCCTGTGCTTTCGGAGTAAGGATGATTCCGGATTTGGTGGTTTCTTCCGTCTCACACTGCTTTAACACAACTCTGTCGCCCAAAGGTACTAATTTCATGATTAAGCCTCCTTTAATCTTTCAGTCTCTTTCATATGTTTTTATTTGTTAGCACTCACCTCTTATGAGTGCTAAACCTTGATTATTATATTAGTATGATTGAGGAAAAATGTCAATGGGGTATTTTATATTTTTTTTAATTTATTCTTCCGAACCTGATCCAGTTCTTCGAACGCGCAGTCGTTCAGCACTTTAATATTGGTTCCGCGCATACCGGAAGATCTGGATTCAATCACGCCGGCGCTTTCAAACTTCCGGAGCGCGTTCACGATTACAGAACGGGTAATGCCTGCCTTATCCGCAATCCGGCTGGCTACCAGCGTGCATTCATCTCCCTTCATCTCCTGAAAGATCAGAAGAATCGCTTCCAGTTCTGTGGCAGAGAGCGTACCTATGGCAGACTGCACGATCTGTCTCTTGCGGATCTCTTCCGCGTTCTCTTCATGCACCGAACGCATCATCTCCAGGCCGACCACTGTGGTCCCGTATTCGCTCAGAATGATGTCGTCAATATCATAGTCATCCTCATATTTATAGAGAAACAGTGTCCCCAGGCGTTCACCCGCAATATTGATCGGCGTCACCAGCGCCTGGTATTTCCGGATGTTTTCCACTACGAACCCGAGGGTCTGCAGATTCACATTTTCTTTTGTAGACAGGATACCCAGAAGACGTTCGTTCAGCAGCGGGTCGATCAGGCTGCCCACCTGGTCCACGATCAGCTCATGAATCTCTTCTACACCGTCATACAAACCGACTCCCAGCACCTTTCCTTTCTTGCTGATGACCAGCACATTGGATTTCAAAATATCTGACAATACCCTGCAGATGTCGTTGAAGACCACTTTGCTGGAATGGTTGTTATGCAGAAGTTTATTGATTTTCCTCGTTTTGTCTAACAGTTGTACGCTCATTTTTTCCTCCTCACAGCGCTGATAATACTCAAAAAGTGCAGCTGCATCTGCAACTGCACTTTGCATATTAGCACAACCGTGCATAAAATTCAATTAATTTTTTGAATTTTCTGTCATTTCTGCCGTTTTCGGAATCTCGGGCTTTTTCCAGGAGATAAAATCACATTCCGGATAACCCTCACAGCTGTAAAATTTTCTTCCCTTGGAGGAGCGCCTCAGAACAATATCTTTTCCGCATTTAGGACAGGGCACACCGATCTTTTCCAGATACGGTTTCGTATTCCGGCATTCCGGAAATCCCGGACATGCCAGAAACTTTCCATGAGGTCCGTATTTGATCACCATATGGCGTCCGCACTGCTCGCAGACCACATCGGTCACTTCGTCCTCTATCTTTACCTTTTCCAGTTCTGATTCGGCCTTTTTCACCGCGTCGTCCAGATCCGGATAAAAGTTGCTGACCACTGTCTTCCAGCCGACTTTTCCCTCTTCTACCATATCCAGAAGAGATTCCATGTTCGCAGTAAAATCTGCCTCCACAATACTTGGGAAAGATTTCTTCATGATGTTGTTAACTACTTCTCCCAGCTCTGTCAGGTACAGGTTTCGTCCTTCCTTCGCCACATAACGCCGGGCAAGAATAGTGCTGATGGTCGGCGCGTAGGTACTGGGCCTACCGATTCCCAGTTCTTCCAGTGTCTTTACCAGAGACGCCTCCGTAAAATGCGCCGGCGGCTGCGTGAAATGCTGTTTATCTTCCAGAGACTGAAGAGTCAGTTCCGAATCTTTGCCAATGGCATTCACCATCTGATTTTCCGTATCCTTCTCGTCCTCTTCCTGCGTGTAAACAGACATAAATCCGTCGAACACCACAGAAGAAGCGGATACGGTAAAACGGTACCCGTTTCCGTCAATTTTCACGGAAGTCGTACGATATCTGGCATCCGCCATACAGCTTGCCGCAAACCGTTTCCAGATCAGCTGATAAAGCCGGTACTGGTCTCTGGAAAGAGAATCCTTGATCGCGGCCGGCAGCCGGCGGATATCCGTGGGACGGATCGCCTCATGAGCGTCCTGGATTTTTTTATCCTGATTCTTTTTTGCTTTTCTCAAACCCAGGTATTCTTCCCCGTAAGCTTCCCCGATGTAAGAGACCGCCATCTGTTCCGCCTCTTCCGAGATACGGGTCGAATCCGTACGCAGATATGTGATGATACCTACCGTTCCCTGTCCTTCCACATCGATGCCCTCATAGAGCTGCTGCGCCAGACGCATAGTCTTAGACGTGGAAAAGTTCAATACTTTGGATGCCTCCTGCTGAAGCGTACTGGTGGTGAACGGAAGCGGCGCCTTCTTGGCACGCTCTCCGTTTTTCACATCCGTCACCTGAAATCTGGCTCCCTGTACCGCTTTCAGGATCCGATCCATCTCTTCCCTGGAATGTATCTCTATTTTTTCTTTTTCTGTACCGTAAAATCTGGCGGTCAGAGACTTTTTTTCGCCTTTCACCGCGAACTGCGCGTCCAGACTCCAGTATTCTTCCGGTACGAAAGAGTTGATCTCTTCTTCCCGGTCGGCAATAATCCGAAGCGCCACAGACTGGACGCGGCCGGCGCTTAAGCCCCGTTTCACCTTCGCCCATAAAAGAGGGCTGATCCGGTATCCCACCATGCGGTCCAGCATTCTTCTGGCCTGCTGGGCGTCAACCAGATCCTGGTCGATCTGCCGCGCATGCTTCAAAGACTCCTTGACCGCGCTCTTGGTGATCTCGTTAAACGTGATCCGGTACATCTTCTTCGGATCCAGATTCAGCGCTTTGGACAGATGCCAGGAGATCGCCTCTCCCTCACGGTCCGGGTCGGTCGCCAGATAAACTTTGTCCGCTTTTTTTGCTTCTTTACGAAGCTTTGCCAGTATCTCGCCTTTTCCCCGGATGGTGATATACTTCGGCTCATAGTCATGCTCTACGTCTATTCCCAGCTGACTCTTCGGCATATCCCGCACATGGCCGTTGGATGCCATTACCTCATAATTACTTCCCAGAAATTTTTTAATGGTCTTTACCTTCGCAGGTGACTCCACAATCACTAGATACTTCGCCATCGATTATCCTCGAATTTGTTCTCACATAATAATTCTTCTGAACTTCCCTGATACAGCCCTTTAACTGCAGCCCTACCAGAACAGTCATCATCTTCTGCACGGAAAATCCGGTATTTTCAGTCAGTTCTTCCAGGCGCACCGGCTGTAAACGTATCAAACTATACACGATATTTTCATCCTTGGCAAGTAAAATTTTTTTCTCATTTACTTCTTCTGCCTTTAATTCAGGGCATATTCCGAGACATTCCAGTATCGTCTCCGGCCGGTCCGCCAGGCCTGCCCCCTGCTTCAGCAGATTCAGGCAGCCCCGGCTCAGCTCGTCATCAAGCCTTCCCGGCACCGCGAACACATCTTTCCCCTGTTCCAGAGCCAGATCCGCTGTGATCAGAGAACCGCTCCGTTCCCGGGCCTCCACTACCAGCACCAGATCAGCAAGGCCGCTGATGATCCGGTTCCTTGCCGGGAAATGTCCCGGTTTTGGCGGCATTCCGGGAGGCTGCTCCGACAGGACTCCGCCGTTCTTCGGTATTTTTTCATAGAGACGGCGGTGTCCGGCCGGATAACACACGTCCACGCCGCTTCCCAATACCGCGTAAGTGTCTCCGCCTCTTTCCAGCGCGCCTTCATGTGCTTTTCCGTCTATTCCCCACGCCATTCCGCTGATAATCTGCACGCCTGCCTTCGCCAGTTCTCCCGCGAAGAGTCTGGCGGTCCCGTCCCCATAGGCGCTGGAACTGCGCGCCCCCACAATGGCCACAGAGGGACGGTTGTCATCCGGAAGCCTCCCCAGTACATAAATCCCTTTCGGCATGCCCGGCAGGACGCGGAGGCGGGCAGGATACCGGACATCCTCCTGTGGAATATATTGTATGCGGCTCTCTCCATTTACAGTCGTATTTCTTCTATTATTATATGTATCTTCCATATCTTCACTCCGGGTTCCAGAATTTCTGATCCGCGCCGCGGAATCCCAGCGCTTCCAGCAAATGTTCTTCCCGGATCCTTTCCTCCCCTTCCAGATCCGCGATAGTACGCGCGGTTTTTATAATCCGGTGATATGCGCGGACACTCAGTTCCAGTTTTTCAAATGCGATTTCCATTACGCGTGATTCCCGGTTCCCCAGCGGGCAGAACTCCCCGACAGAAGCAGCATTCAACTGTGAATTAAACTGCCACGGGCAGTTTTGATATCTTGCCTGCTGCATCTTCCAGGCACTCTCCACTTTCGTCCTCATACTTCGGGAATCTTCATTTTTTCTCTCCAATACCAAATTCTGATAATCTACTCTGGATACCTCTGCGCACAGATCCATGCGGTCCAGCAAGGGCCGGGAGACTCTGCCAAGGTACCTGTGTATCTCCCCTGGAAGACAACGGCACCGGCTGCGGTCCGGATAGTACCCGCACTTGCACGGATTCATGGCCGCCACCAGCTGGAAATGCGCCGGAAAAACATATTTGCCGTCTGTACGGCTGATCTGTATTACTCCCTCTTCCATAGGCTGACGCAGAGTCTCCAGTGCCCGGCGGGAAAATTCAGGCAGCTCGTCCAGGAAAAGGATTCCCCTTGTGGCAAGGCTCACCTCTCCCGGCTGAATATATCTCCCTCCTCCTGCCAGAGCATTGGCGGAAATAGTATGATGGGGAGCCCGAAAAGGACGGGTTTTCACCAGTCCTTCTTCTTCCAGCAGGCCGCATGCGCTGTATACCCGGGTAATCTCCAGACTTTCCTGCATGGTAAGACCGGGAAGGATCGTAGGCATACGTCTGGCGATCATGGTTTTCCCCGCTCCCGGGCTTCCGATCATCAGCAGGTTGTGCATGCCTGCCGCCGCGATCTGAGCTGCCCGTTTTGCTCCTTCCTGACCGTTTATCTCCCTGAAATCCACCGGATATATTTTTCCTCCTTCTCTCCAGTCCGGAACAGACTGTGCCCGTTTTCTGCCCTTTTCCGGATAGGTTAAATATTCCAGCAGCTCCTTCAAGGTACCCACACCGGTCACAGCCACTTCCGGAACAGCCGCTCCTTCCCTGGCATTTTCCTCCGGCACCAGGCACCAGGTACATCCCTGATCTCTTGCCAGCATCACGGTCTGAAGGATTCCGTTCACCGGCCTTACCTTCCCGTTAAGTCCCACTTCTCCTGCTATCAGGATCCCTCCTGTATGCTCCGGAGGAATTATACCCATAGCAGTCAGCAGCGACGCTGCTATGGGCAAATCAAACCTGGTTCCTATTTTCCGGATATGCGCCGGCGACAGATTCACGGTTACTCTCCGGGGCGGAAGCGGAATCCTGATATTGCGCAGCGCCGTCCGTACCCGGTCGGCGGCTTCCCGCACTTCCGGAGCCAGGTCTCCCACCATGCAGAACATGGGCAGGCCGTCGCTGATATCGGCCTCCACCTGTACCGGATATGCCTCCATCCCCAGTACAGCCGCCGACATGACTGAACTAAACATCATTCGCCTTTCTGTGGATTTGTATTTGGAAAATTCTGCGATATGCATTTCAGATCTTAGACAGGATACAGTATAACATAATTTCGCCCAAGACTCAATCCTGAAAGTATTCCCGAAGGTGATGCAGCGCGTTTTTTTCAATACGGCTGATATAAGAGCGGGAAATCCCCAGCTTCCCGGCGATTTCCCGCTGTGTGTACTCTTTTCCCTGATAGAGGCCGTACCGCATGACAAGCACCTGTCTCTCCCTTTCCGGAAGAATCTGTTCCAGCAGTCGATACAGCTTCTTCGTATCATCTTTCAGCCCGATCTGCTCCAGTGCCGGAGGCTCTCCGCTTTCCATGATATCCAGAAGGCGTATTTCATTTCCTTCTTTATCCGTACCGATAGGCTCATAATAAGAGGATTCTCGCTGCAGTTTCTTTTTTACCCGCATGTACATGAGGATCTCATTTGCTATCCTCTCCCCGATGGGTTTTTGTGAGGATATCGTCATCATCCTGTGCGCCAAATAAGATAATATGAGCATTGACGCCGTCCCACACGACTTTACGGACTAGAGTACGGATTGCAGAGCGTTTCTGTTCTACGGTCATTTCATCAATACTGTCTTTGAAAACTGATAATAACTGACGCATAACATCAAATTCTATATCGCTGAGAGCATGCTGTGAAGTCAGTCCTTCCATTTCATGAATTCGGGAATCTATCTCAACAGATTCCTGATTTAACTGTTCGATCCGTTTTGCCACATGATTTTTCGCTATACTGTCGCTAAGCTCTGCAAGGGAATCAACCAGCCTTTCGATTTTTCTTTCAATATCGGATTTATCTCTCCGCATAGAAGCAAGCTGCTCTTCATAGACTGCCCGGTTTCTTGTATAGAATTTCCTGCTTTGCTCCAGCTGATCGATAAAAGAGCCTTTGTCATCCTCAAGCAGTTTGATTTGCTCGATAACAGCCACATCCAGGGTATTTCCATTGGCATTTTTGCTGTTGCAAAGCGTGCGTTTGCTGCGTTCTTTCAGCTTGCATACATAAATATAGATCGGTTTACCATTCGCAGTTTTCTGTTTGCTGATCTTCGGGTACATACGGTTACCGCAGGTACAGTATAACAAGCCGGTGAGTAATGCTTTATTATTTCGGGGTTTACGGTAGGCTTTACTTTTATTCCGGTTGAGGGAATCCTGGACGGAAATCCATATCTTGCTTGGAATAATCCCCGGATGCAGGCATACTGCTACGATCCACTTATCGGGCGGAAGATAGGTGACTGCCTTTCCTTTTTCTTGACGGGTACGATTATATGCCATAATGGCATAGATATCATCAAAATCTTTCTTATCAGAGTTCAGATCTGTATTTTCTTTTACAAGGTAATTGTAGGCGGTTTCATCTGCGGTCATATAGACTGGATTCTGTAAAATGGATTTTATGGAAAAACGGGTGAAGTGTTTATTATTCTTTGTTTTGATCCCCAGTTTCATTAATTCCGATTCTGGGGCTGTCAATGAGTCATATTCAATATATAGATCGAAGATCAATTTGATAATCTCTGCCTCTTCCGGTATCAGTTTCAATTTGCAGGCTTTCTTTGCCTTTCCGTCTGTGGTGACCTTCTGGACTGATTCAGAAGAATATCCAGTGGGAGTTGTGCCTCCAAGCCACCGTCCGGTTTTTGCCAGTTCGTGCATATTATCCCGGATACGCTCAGCTATAGTTTCACGTTCCAGCTGGGAAAAAACAGAAGCGATATACATCATGGCTCGTCCCATTGGTGTACCTGTATCAAACTGCTCTCGGATGGATGTGAAAGCAATGTCCAGCCTCGACAATTCTTCAATCAGATTAGAGAAATCACTAATATTACGGCTGATCCTGTCAAGACGGTAAACAATGATTGCCTTGAATTTGCGTTCTCTTGCAGCTTCCATCATCTTCTTAAAACCTGGACGGTTTAGATTGCCGCCGGAGAAGCCTTCATCCTCATATACTAAAATATGATCCTTTGGGATTTCAGCATAATGAGTCTGAATGTATTCTTTACAGAGTTCTATCTGATTTCCGATACTTTCGCCTTTGCCGGTAAATTTTGATTTTCGGGAATAAATGGCAACGTAATTCTCATTTTCTTTCATTGCGTTTCTCCTCATTATATGATATATGACATAAGCTATTATATCATATAGTATCAAATGAGTAAACGGTAATATAGACGCATATGCGTATAAAAGCAAAGTATGGACAACTTTCAAAAGGTGAAATTAACATAGGTCAAAAAGGCTCTTTCATCAACAAATTTCGTCCGTGTTCTTGGGCGAATTTCTATACTGACGTGGTGAACATCCATACATTTTGTGGAATTGAGATGAGCGGTATAGTGCCACATGTTGTCTGAAGCGGAGAAAATGATTTTGGGAATATTACATAAAAATCAAAGAAGGGAATTATGATATATGATGAAAATAAATATAGCTATGGACAAATGAACTGAGAAC
>ERZ1643250.225-NODE-225-length-67881-cov-8.474022_pt1 | contig 67881 bp, 58 predicted proteins | sample MGYA00579262_ERZ1643250 | MGnify/ENA primary metagenome ERZ1643250 (study PRJEB29033, sample SAMEA4952265) | chicken gut metagenome | biome: Broiler Chicken; feature: Gastrointestinal Tract; material: Caecum | place: Ireland | collected 2018 | study: Broiler...
GAAGTATCTTCTCCATCTGTGTTTTCTGAAGAGCCTTCTGTACTGCCGCTGTCTTCTGAGCTGTCCTCTGTCTTCAGGGCAACCCCCTGACCGTTAAAGTCGATCTTTTCCCAGACATCCTTGTTTTCCTTGATGTCAGTGTCTTCTTTCCAGCCATCAAGGATCTCATTGTATCGCTCAGACTCACGTTCGGAGATGATCTCCTGTTTCTTGCTGTCCGTTGCGCTCTGATCAAATGTGGATGTCACCTTTGCCACATAGTATCCGGTATCTGTCTCTATCAGATCAGTTACCTGGCCTGCTTCCAGTTTGTCCGCCGCCTGAATGAGCTCCGCATTCGGGGATGTCGTACTGGAGTCAAACGTCAGATCCACTGCTGATTTCTCCTGATCCTCTGCGGCCTGACTGAAATCTGTGCCGCTGTTCACCGCGTTCAAAAATGTTTCCGCCTTCGCTTTTGCCTCTTCCTTTGTATCTGAAGTATTTTCGGAATCACTTTCTTCAGATTCCTCCGTATCCGAGTAGGTAAATGCTACATACTGCAGCGCTTTCTGGGCGGCCTCCTCATCGGAAACATTCCGGTCCACATCTTTTAGCATCTCAGTCTGTACTTTCTGCTGGATTGTAAAGAGTTCCAGAACCTTCTGCACCGTCTCCTTGTCGCCGGAAATCACATCCCGGACCTCCGCATCGTTTGCCTCTACAAACTGGTCCGCAGCATCTTCAATCGACTTCTTTTCTTCGTCTGTCAGTGAAACGCTGTAATCGCCGGCATGCTCGTTAACCAGATAGAGTTCCTCCAGCGACTGCATGATCGTCTCCTTGGCCGACTCTTCGTAAGTCGTTCCTTCCTCAACCTCGGTTGTCCACATGTTTTCTCCCAGCATAGAGCTGTAATAAGTCTCATACATTGCCTGCTGATATCTTGCAAAGAAATTTGCCACATTTCCTTTAATTTCTGTATCTCCCACGGTCGCAACGACATCGCTGTCTTCAATCGTCTGCTGTCCGCAGCCTGTCATTGCTCCTGCTGCCACAGCGGCAGTCAAAAGGACTACTGCCAAACGCTTTTTCATACTGTCAAAAGCCTCCTTCGTATTTCTAACTACCCTATTATATCCGGTTTTTCCTGGACAATCAATGTTTTTATATCATTTAACAGATTTTTCACGACTTCCAGAATATCCGGGTCCTTTTCCTTCCGGTTCCGCTTTTTCTGCTCATAGAGAAAATACGGCGGCGTATCATTCTTAAAAACAAGTTCTCCTTTCCTGCGCTCCAGAAGTTTCGGTATCTCCTCGCCACGTACCTTCGCCCGCTCATACATGGTGATCTTCAGCGTCTGCCCTTTCTGCTCAATCGAAGTCACATACACGGAATGTGCAAAGGCTTTCAGCCTTGCAATCAGGATCAGCTTCTGTACCTTTTTCGGAATGTCTCCGAACCGGTCAATCAGCTCTTCCATCATATCATCCATCTCTTCTTCGGTCTCAATCAGCGCGATCCGTTTGTAGATATCCAGCTTCTGATATTCATCCGGAATATAGGAAGCCGGAATAAAGGCATCCACATTCAGATCCACCGTTGTTGTAAAGCTTGCGGCTTCTTCCTGGGAAGTGCCCTGTTTCATGTTTTTGACCGCTTCATTGAGCATCTTACAGTAGAGGTCATACCCGACTGCCTCCATATGACCGTGCTGTGCTTCTCCAAGCAGATTTCCTGCTCCCCGGATTTCCAGATCCCGCATGGCAATCTTGAATCCAGATCCAAGATCCGTAAACTCCCGGATCGCGGCAAGCCGCTTTTCCGCAACCTCTCTGAGCAGACGGTCTCTCCGGTAGAGAAGAAAGGCATAGGCCATCCGGTTAGAACGCCCGACTCTTCCTCGCAGCTGGTATAGCTGGGAGAGCCCCAGTTTGTCCGCATCATGGATAATCATCGTATTGGCATTGGAAATATCAAGCCCGGTTTCAATAATAGTCGTGGAAACAAGCACATCGATATCCCCGTTGATAAAGTCATACATGATCCGCTCCAGCTGATGTTCCCTCATCTGCCCGTGAGCGTAGGCAACATTTGCCTCCGGAACAAGGCTCTGGACTCTGGCCGTGATCTCCGCAATATCCTTGACTTTATTATAGACATAGTACACCTGCCCCTGTCTGGACAACTCTCTTACAATTGCCTCCCTTACCATCTCATCCTGATATTCCATGACATAGGTCTGGATCGGCATCCGGTCCATCGGAGCCTCTTCCAGCACACTCATATCCCGGATTCCAATCAGGCTCATATGAAGAGTTCTTGGAATCGGAGTAGCTGTCAATGTCAGGACATCCACATTTTCCCGCAGTTTTTTGATCTTTTCCTTGTGCTGCACTCCAAACCTCTGCTCCTCGTCGATCACAAGAAGTCCCAGATCTTTGAAGCAGACGTCCTGACTCAAAATCCGGTGGGTTCCCACCAGAATATCCACCTGGCCTTTTTTCAGGTCTTCCAGCGTCTTTTTCTGCTGGGACGGGGTACGGAAACGGCACATCAGATCCACCCGAACCGGGAAGTCTTTCATCCGCTGAACAAGGGTGTTATAATGCTGCTGCGCCAGAATGGTGGTCGGTACAAGAAATGCCACCTGCTTATTCTCCTGCACCGCTTTAAAGGCCGCCCGGATCGCCACCTCGGTTTTTCCAAAGCCAACATCTCCGCAGATCAGACGGTCCATGATCTTGTGGCTTTCCATATCCTTTTTTGTCTCTTCGATGGCCGCTGCCTGATCGTCTGTCTCCTCAAACGGAAACATCTCCTCAAATTCTTTCTGCCACACCGTATCCGGCTCATAGGCATAGCCTTCCTTTTCCTGCCGTGCGGCATAGAGCTCCACCAGATCTCTCGCGATCACCTGTACCGCTTTACGGACTCTTGTCTTGGTACGCTCCCAGTCCTGTCCGCCCAGACGGTTGAGTTTCGGTTTCTTTGCATCCGCCGATGCGTATTTCTGGATCAGATCCATCTGAGTAGCCGGGATGTAGAGATTTCCGCCTCCTGCATAGGAAATCTTCATGTAATCCTTCTCAATCCGGTCTATCTCGATTTTCTCGATTCCCTGATAAATTCCAAGCCCATGATTCTCATGAACTACATAGTCCCCCGGCTTTAAGTCGGTAAAACTCTGGATCTTTTCCCCTTCGTAAATCCTTCTTCGTTTCTTTTTCTTCTTTTTCCCGAAAATATCGGTCTCCGAAATCACGGTAAACTTCAGCATCGGGTACTCATACCCAACTGCCACATGACCGTAGGACACAAGAATTTCTCCCGGTTTTACCAGTCTTTCGGGATCTTCATCATAAAAACTGTTCAGATCATAGTCCCTGAGATCTTCCGCAAGCCTTCTTGCCCTTGTCCGGGAACCCGAAAGCAGAATCACCCGGTACCCGTTTCGCTTCAGCCTTTTTAAGTCTCTCGTCAGCACCTCAAAACTGCTGTTATACGGGTTCACGTTTTTAGCCAGAATGCTGTATACATCCCGGACCAGAAATTCTTTTACTTTTCCCTCCAGTGCTGTAAATCCGATACTGTGATACTGATTGATCAAACCTGCAATCTCATGGACCGGAAAGATCCTGATGTCTTTTTCTCCTTCCGGAAGCTTTTCTTCTTCCTCTCTTCGCTCCCTGGCTTGCCGGACTTCCTCCTCGATGACTTCTCCACGTTCGTAGAGTCTTGCCGGCTCATCCAGAAACAAAAGCGTCTCTTCCGAACGGAAATAGCGCAGGAAAGAGACCTCCTCCTGCTCATCCGCCTCATCCCGGGCCGGATACACCGTGATCTCCTCCCTGTTTTCTATGGATCTTTGTGTCTGGGCATCGAAGGTACGGATCGAATCAATCTCATCGTCCCAGAATTCAATCCTCACCGGCATCTCCTCTGTCAAAGGAAAGATATCGACAATTCCTCCACGCACCGCAAACTGCCCCGGCCCTTCAATCTGTACTTCCCTGTCATATCCCATTGCGGATAACCTTTGAACAAGTTCTTCCAGATCTGACGTCTCCCCTGTGCGGACAGAAAAAACTTCCTCATCGATCTTCAACGGTGGACGTACCCCGTCCATCAACGCGCCGATCGTTGTAATAACCGTTACATTTTCCTCTTCTTTCAGTGCGCGGAATACTTCCATCCGCTGCTTGACCAGATATTTTCCTCTGATATCCGCCCGATAAAAGAGGAAGTCCTTCGCCGGATAGAACAGGACTTCCCCATCCAGAAACTGATATTCTTCAAGAACTTCCTTTGCCTTTTCTTCATCTGCAAGAATATAAAGAATCCTCCGGCCGTCTCCAGAAAGAGCATACGCAAGATGGCTTTTCTGCGAACCGGTACTTCCGGCAATCTGAATCATCCCTTTTCCCCGGTATTTTGTCTTCTGAATCGTCTCGAATTCCGCAAGCTCCAAAAGAGGTTCCGTAAAAGCCTTCATTGTGTTCTCCTCCTTCCATCAGCCTTTCCGGTTAAACTGATTCATCGCTTCGTCAATTTCTCCAAGTCCGGCCATTCTGACGGCCTGTACTGCCTTTTCATATGCCACTTCCATCTTCTCTTTCTCTTCCTTTGAGAAATGGCCCAGTACATAATCCGCCAGATCATAGCCCTTCGGCTTCTCCCCGACACCGACCTTCACACGCATGAATACATCATGCCCAAGGTGGGCGATAATATTTTTAATTCCGTTATGTCCGCCGGCGCTCCCCTTTTTCCGGATCCTGAGCTGACCCACATCCAGACTGATATCATCATATATAACAATCAGCTCCGTGGCCTCATCCACCTTATAATAGTCCACCAGCTCCCGGATACTTTCCCCGCTTAGATTCATAAAGGTCTGGGGTTTTGCGAGAATCACTTTTACACCGTCGATAACCCCTTTTCCGATCAGCGCCCGGTGTTTTCTTGTATCAACTGCTATATGGTATTCTTTCGAAATTCGGTCTATGACATCAAAACCGACGTTGTGCCGTGTGTCTTCATACTTTGATCCCGGATTTCCTAATCCTGCGATAATAAACATGCATCTCTACCTCTCTTTTTCGTATTTTTCTATTCTACCGCAAAAAGCCGCGTTTGGCAACGCCGCATAATTTTTTCCGACGTCACATATATTTATAAAGACATAATCCCGTGGTGCTGCAGGATTCATCATTACTGAAAGGAGGTCTTTTCACTTATGAGTTCCAAAACCAGAATCGTCGTTTTTCACATGAAGGAAATTATCTATACCGCCATTTTTGCAGCCCTTGGCATTCTTCTTGTGCTTCTGCTTCTTTTTATGTTCCTTCCGGATCATTCCGGAAAAAAGCAGACGTCCAAAGAATACACTCCCGGCATATACACAGCCAGCATGACATTGAATAACACGCCGCTGGAAGTGGAAGTTTCGGTCGACAAAAATCATATCAACTCTATCCGTTTTTCCAATCTGGATGAAAGCGTGGAAACCATGTATCCTCTTGTTCAGCCGGCCATGGAAGAAATTGCCGGACAGATCATCGAAACGCAGTCGGCAGATCAGATCAAATCCGGAGAGGACGATTCCTATACTTCCAACCTGATTCTTGATACCATCCAAAAAGCGCTGAAAAAAGCCGAGGCAGACTGATATGCTGCCCCGGCTTTCCCTTATCCTTCTACAACCAGATACTTCCCTTCCGGAAGCACAAACACTTCGGACGCATCTTCGATTTCCTGCAGTGTCATTCCATCCACATCCGCTCCGGACTCTTCCAGATATTCTTTTACCTCTTCGAGCGAATCCAGCACAACTGCCATGCAGTCCTCGAGGAAAGCTTCCGCCTCTTCCGGTGTCTCAGCGACCGGTTCATCAAAAAGCTGTGACTGATCTCTTAAAAACACTTCGATACATTCTTCACTAAATCCGTTCATTCTTTCCCTCCTCACCTTTGGTATTATTTACGATCACGGTCAGTTCTTCCGGATGATCGATAATCACATCCGCCCCTGTTTCCTTCAGAATTTCTCTTGACCGGAATCCCCAGCTGACACCGACCGTCATTACCCCGGCATTGTTTCCGGTGCACATGTCCACATCGGAATCCCCGATATAGACACATTCTTCCCGGCTGATCCCTGCCATCTCCATAATCGCAAAGACAGCTGCCGGGTCCGGTTTCCTCGGAATCTCTTCCTTTTGTCCCTGTACATAGTCAAATATTGCATCTCCAAAAAAAGTATGGACCACATCCTTTGTCTGTCCGTCCGGCTTATTGGAAAGAACAGCCAGATAAATCCCTCTTTCCTTGAGTGCCTTTAACATCTTTTCAATTCCGTCATACGGCTTTACATGATACGTACAGTTTTCTGCAAATACCCTGCCGTAAATCTCCATGGCTTCCTCAATACGCACAAGATCTTCATCTCCGCACGCCTTTAATGTCCTCTCCATGAGCTTTCTTGCGCCGCTTCCTACAAACTCCCGGCACTGTTCCAGGGTAATCACCGGCAGCCCCATCCGCTCCAGAGTCAGATTTACCGAGCGTGTCATGGACTCCAATGTATCTGTCAATGTTCCATCCAGATCAAAAATACAAGCCTTATACATTTTCTTTGCCTCATTCTTTTCTTAGTACTTTCTACACGTATAGCATAATATATGCCTGCCAAAATTTCAACAAAAAAAGAACGCCCGGCAGGCGTTCTTTTTCCTTAGTCCAGATACTGCCGCATCAGACGGAGCGCATTTTTTTCCAGTCTGCTCACCTGAGCCTGGGAGATATTTACTTCTCTGGCCACCTCCATCTGGGTTTTCCCTTCGAAAAAACGGAGACGGATAATATATTTTTCTCTTTCATTCAGGTGTTCCATCGCCGCCTGCAAAGACAGATCTTCAATCCACCTCTCCTCTTTGTTCTTTTTATCACTGATCTGATCCATCACATACAGTGCATCTCCGCTGTCATTATAAACCGGCTCATTCAAGCTGACCGGAGCCTGGATTGCATCCAGCGCAAATACGATATCCTCTTTTGCAATTCCGATCTCTTCGGAAATCTCCTGAACGGTCGGTTCTCTTAAATTCTTTTTGACATAATTTTCTTTCGCATAGATCGCCTTGTATGCTGTGTCCCGCAGCGACCGGCTGACGCGGATGGAATTGTTGTCCCGCATGTATCTTCGGATTTCTCCGATAATCATCGGCACCGCATAAGTAGAGAACCGGACGTCCAGCTCCGTATTAAAATTATTAACCGCTTTGATCAGGCCGATACAGCCGATCTGAAAGAGATCATCCGGATTTTCATTGCTTCCCGCGAACCTCTTGATCACGCTGAGCACCAGTCTTAAATTTCCCTTGATGTATTTTTCTTTTGCCTCTTCGTCTCCTTCTTTGATCCGGGCAAACAGTTCCTCTTTTTCTTCCTCTTTCAAAAGCGGAAGTTTTGCAGTATTCACTCCGCATATTTCTACTTTGTTCAATGCCATCGTACATCCTCCTGTCACGGCAACTCTGCCTTTCTAACAGAAATCATGCACATCCCGGCATCCTCTTATTCAGTATGGAAAAAAATAAAAAAACTTTTAGTCCTTGACAATTCGGCTCTTCTTAACAGGTACTAATCATTTCTGTCCCATTTGTCAGCAAGATTCAAAATCTGACTTTCCAGCTTCGCGAGATCTTTATTGGAAAGCCCTTCGTTTTTCATAACAACATCCAGCAGATGTTTTGCCGCGGAAACCGCACGGCCAAACACCTGATTTGCGCGGATTCTGGCCGGTTTCTCGGAAGACTTCTTCGGCACTCTGACTCCCTCGCTTAAGATTTCATCCTCTATCAGATCCACACATGCTCCGGAGTACGGCGCAAACGCTTCGTATCCGAGTGTCTCTTTGATGGATGCGGCAAATTCATCCGTCACCTGGTCTTCCCCGTGTACGACAAACACATGCTTCAACGGCGTTTCAAAAGCGGAAAGCCAGTTCAGCAGCCCGTTTTTATCCGCATGCCCGCTGATTCCCTGAAGTGTACAGATTCTGGCATTGACTTCTACATTTTCTCCGAACAGCTTGACACACTCCGCTCCTTCTATCAGTTTGCGTCCCAGCGTTCCCGCTGCCTGATAGCCGACAAAAAGAACCGTGCACTCTTTTCTCCACAGATTATGTTTCAGATGATGCCGGATCCGTCCCGCCTCGCACATACCGGAAGCAGAAAGGATAATCTTCGGCTTTTCGTCAAAGTTGATCTGTTTGGATTCTTCGCTTGTTGTCGTCAGTTTCAATCCGGAAAACCGGAGCGGATTGATTCCTTTATTCACGAGCTCCATTGCTTCTTCATCGAAACATCCCAGCATATTTTTATTAAACACATTGGTTGCCTCAATGGCCAGTGGACTGTCCACGTACACTTCAAAGTCCGGATACTCCGGAAGGAGATTTTTTTCCTTGATCTCCCGGATAAAATAAAGCAGTTCCTGTGTTCTTCCTACCGCAAAGGACGGTACAACAACATTTCCGCCTTTTGCAAATGTTTCCCGTATCACTTTCGTGAAATCGCCCACATAGTCCGGAATTCCCGCGCCATGTGTCCGGTTTCCGTATGTAGATTCAATGACCACATAATCTGCTGCTTTAACCGTCGACGGATCCTTGATAATCGGCTGATTGATATTTCCTACATCGCCGGAAAATACGATCTTTCTCGTTTCTCCGTCTTCTGTGATCCACACCTCAATGCATGCTGAGCCGAGAAGATGTCCCACATCGCTGAACCGGACTTCAATCCCGTCACAAAGTACAATCTTCTGTCCGTAGTCACATGGTGAAAACAATGCCGCCGCATCCACCGCGTCCTGCATCGTGTATAGAGGCTCATAGAATGGTGCGCCGCTTCTTCTGGCCTTACGGTTTCTCCATTCCGCCTCGAATTCCTGGATATGCGCACTGTCACGAAGCATAATGCTGCACAGATCCGCAGTCGCAAAGGTCGATACAATATCTCCCTGAAATCCGTTCTTGACAAGGAGTGGCAGATTACCGGAATGGTCAATGTGTGCATGGGTCAGGAGTACATAGTCTATCTCGGACGCCGACACCGGGATTTCCTGATTTTCGTACAGATCCGGCCCCTGTTCCATCCCGCAGTCTACCAGAATATGTTTATTGCACGCTTCCAGAAGATGGCAGCTTCCCGTCACTTCATGTGCCGCACCTATAAATCTTAGTTTCATAACATCGCCCCTTTTCCTGTGGTATCGTATGTAGATATTGTATCACTTTTTATCAGTTTCTTCTCCCTTTTTCTGAATTTTTATTCCAGTTTCGTAATTTCTTTTTTCAGACGTATCATAATCTTTTTTTCCAGTCTGGATATGTAAGACTGTGAGATTCCAAGCACGTCCGCCACTTCTTTTTGTGTCATTTCCTCTCCGTCCGGAGTTCCCAGCCCGAACCGCATATTTACGATTCTGCGCTCTCTGACAGAAAGTCTCCCCACGGCCCGGATCAGCATGTTTTTCTCCGCTTCCGTTTCCATATCCTTGTAGATTGTATCTTCTTCTGTTCCGAGAATATCAGAAAGCAGCAGTTCATTTCCGTCCCAGTCTACATTGAGCGGCTCATCTATGGAAACCTCCAGTCTTGTCTTGCTGTTGCGTCTGAGATACATCAGAATCTCATTCTCAATACATCTGGATGCATACGTCGCAAGCTTGATATTTTTATCCGGATTAAATGTATTGATCGCTTTGATCAGGCCGATTGTACCGATCGAAATCAGATCTTCCACTCCGACTCCTGTATTGTCGAATTTTTTTGCGATATAAACAACAAGCCGCAGATTATGCTCGATGAGCTGCTTTCTTGCGTCCTCATGCTGTTCCGTACAGAGCTGTTCAATCGCCTTTGCCTCTTCTTCCACTTCCAGTGGCGGTGGAAGAATATCTGAACCTCCTATGTAATACACTTCCTGCTTTTCCGGAAAAAGCCATGTCCGGAAAGCCGGAAAAATTTTCTGTCTGAATGTGTTCGGCACCGTAATGTTCATAATCATTTACATCCCCTCCTAAAAATATCCGGATTTACAAGTATCCGGTATGTTCCGTCTGTTGAAATCCTGGTATCCGATATCCCGATCCAGATATCACAGATCTGCTTTTTCTCTTTCCCCGGCAGATATAGACTGTCAAACTGTACCAGAAGCAGTCTGGCATGCTCATTTCCGACAGACCGAAAACCGATATAGCGCCTTTTCTGCGTGCTCTCCATAAGGCTTTCGACCGCCTCTCTTTCCACGATACAGACCGGCTGTCCGGTAAGCGGATCCGTCAGGCTGTTTCCCGTATCAATCAGCCCTTTCAGCCGTACCTTCCTCCCGGACTGTTCCACCAGAAGTTCGCAGGTATATTGATTCTGCCTTTGCATCTGACGCCAGAATGCCCACACCGCCTGCATCAGTTCATAGCTGACGACGGCAAACAGAAAAAAAAGACTTCCTGTACGAATATATTGCCCGAAAAAGCTAAAAATACCGCCCAACAGAAATCCGCCCCCGTAAAGCATAAAAAAAGCTTTCACAAACTCCCTCATGCCGTGTACGGGAATTGCCGCTTTGATCATAACCGTATTCACCGCCACATGGTATAGCAGCAGTTTCACAAAGCCGGGGACCGGGAGCATCATCGTAAGACAGGTCAGCAAAGAGCCCAGAACCGCTCCCGGAAGCACCCGTCTTCTCCGGAAATCACCGGCCAGCATCCTGCACACCGCTGCTAAAAGCAGATAATCCATCATAAAATTGACGAGGAAGAATACATCCATGTAGATTTCATAATACATGCTTCACCCTCTTTTCTCCTGTCGCTGCTAAATCGATTCAGTATACGAACAAATAGTATTATAAAAAAAAGGAACTTGAAATTTTGTCAGAAACTGACAGAGAAACTTGTTTTCTTTCGACATGTAAACATAGAAAAAAGGTATGGAAACTCTCGCCTCCATACCTTCTGATTATCTTAATTCACTTTTTATTTTTTAAAGAAATCCGGAATCTTGATAGTCTGCTCTTTTACTCTTCCCGTTCCTGCAGAGTAGGATGGTGTGGAAGACTGAGCAGTTGTGCTGCTTTCCGGTGCTGCAGATGTCCTCGGCTGCTGCGGCATTCTTGTCACTCTCCCCATATCTGATTTAAGAGAGGATGTATCCTGAGTCTCGGCAAATACAGATCCTGCCGGTCTGGCTGTTCCGATTTTGGATTTCAGCTTGGATGCTGTACTTTCCTTGCTGTTATGTAAACCCGTCGCGATGACCGTCACTGTTGCTTCATCAGACTTGGATTCATCATACATAGCACCGAAGATGATGTTTGCATCTTCTCCTGCAAGCTCCTGAACATGCTCTGCTGCGTCGCTTGCATCCATAAGAGTGATATCACCGGAAATATTGATGATGACATGAGATGCTCCTGAGATTGTTGTCTCAAGCAGCGGACTGGATACAGCCTGTTTTACAGCCTCCAGCGCCTTGTCATCTCCTCTTCCGTGTCCGATTCCGATATGGGCGATACCCTTGTCGATCATAACTGTCTGAATGTCGGCAAAGTCAAGGTTGATCAGGGATGGTACATTGATCAGGTCAGTGATTCCCTGGATACCCTGCTGAAGTACTTCGTCTGCCTTTTTCAGTGCATCCGGCATCGTTGTTCTTCTGTCGACAATCTCAAGAAGCTTATCATTCGGAATGACAATCAGTGTGTCTACATTTTCTTTTAATTTTTCAATGCCGGCAAGTGCATTATTCATACGGGCTCTGGATTCAAAACGGAAAGGCTTTGTAACAACGCCGACTGTCAGGGATCCCTGCTCTTTTGCGATACGTGCTACAACCGGTGTTGCACCTGTACCTGTACCGCCGCCCATTCCGCATGTAACAAATACCATGTCTGCGCCTTTGAGTGCTGCCGCGATCTCATCTGCGCTTTCTTCTGCTGCTTTTTCTCCAACTTCCGGCTTTGCTCCTGCTCCAAGTCCTTTTGTGAGCTTGTCTCCGATCTGCATCAGTGTAGGGGCCTTGCAGAATGAGAGAGCCTGTTTGTCTGTGTTGATGGCGATAAATTCTACTCCGGCAATCTGCTCATCTATCATGCGGTTGACAGCATTATTACCGCCTCCACCTACACCAACGACGATAATTTTTGCTGCTGCTTCTGATTCATTTGTCTTAATTTCTAACAAGAGTGTCTCCTCCTTTGTTATGCTTTATTATTTATACACCCTACTAGTTCATGTATTCTGCCATATATACTATATAATATAGTCTTTCTTTCTAAATTTCAATAGAATTTTTCCTATTTTTCGATTTTTTTACGCCAGATTCCTATGGTACTTTCAGGTATTTGATTCCTCTGTTGTTTCACTTTTTTCAAAGCGGATCGTCTCCGTCAGCTCTCCATAATGTTCCAGATGGAGCGTCCCGCTCTGTCCTTCCAGCTTCTCAAGAATAGCCGGAAGCTGTGCCGCCTTCTCCTGCGGATCCCCGCTTCCAAGTTCCGCGCAGATGTTCCCGAAATACAGTGTCAGATTTTCTCCATCGCATACAATCCGGTCCGGGCTGACCCCGCTTCTTCCAAGAATTTCCTGGATCCGGACAATATATTCAAATACGGAAGAATCCTGAACGGTAAGTTTCTTTCCTTTTTCGGCTTTCGAAACATCAAGCCCTTCTACAAGACTGAGACCGTCTCTCTGGCTGTCCGTAATCCCGAGAACCATGCCTTCGTTGTCAAAATAGACATATTCCTCATCCCGTCTGGCATACCCGGCCGGACTTTTTTCCTTCACATCCACCCGGATCGTCCAGGGATTCACCATATGAAATTCCATACTTTCGACAGTCGGCGGCTCCGGATAGTCTCCCAGTTTTGTGCTTAAAAGCAGAACCAGAGAATTCCCATCCCCTCCCTGTTCACGGATGTACCGGCTTACTTCGCTGTCTGTAAGAAAATCGTTCCCCCTCACCCGGATATCTCTGAGCTGGAACAAAAGAAGAAACACGATGATGCCGGCAATGACAGCTGCCCCTGTTCCCAGTCTTGTCAGAATCTGCCTTCGCCTGGTACGCTTGATCCTCTTTCTCTTCTCATCCCTTTGCACAATCTGATCATTCATGGATGTGCCTCCTGTATTTTTCCTATCATTAACGCTTTTATTTTACCAACTGGCAACGCTGAATACAAGCCCCATTTCCACGAGAAGGAAAACAACAGATGTTCCCCCATAACTGATAAAAGGAAGGGTAATTCCGGTATTGGGAATTGTATTGGTTACAACGGCTATATTCAAAATCACCTGAATCATCATATGCCCCATGGCTCCTGCCGCAATCAGTGCCCCGAAAAGATCCGGTGCGTGAGATGCGATCACAAAGAAGCGCCAGATCAAAAGGAAGAACAGCAGAATAACAAGAACCGCTCCCACAAGCCCCAGTTCCTCACATATAATAGAGAAAATCATATCGTTCTGCGCCTCCGGGACAAAACCCAGTTTCTGGATACTGCTTCCAAGTCCTTTCCCGAACAGTCCTCCTGATCCGATGGCGTAAAGCCCCTGAAGGGTCTGATATCCTTTCTCATACTTCTCCGGATTCTGCCAGATCGCGATCCGCTCCAGACGGTAACTTTCCAGGCCGAGAAAGACTGCCATAAAGCCGGTCCCTGTCACCGCCATCCAGATGAACTGGCCATATTTGGGACTGGCCGTAAAAATCAGGATCACGGCGATTCCAAGAATGATTACTGCCGTGCTTAAGTTGCTTGCTCCTACAAGACCCACAACCGGCAGAGCGAAAAGCATGATCCGAAACAAGGTGGAAAGCTTTCCGATCTTCTTTGCATTTCTTGTCACAAGCCATGCCAGAAACACGATCAGAGCAACTTTGACGTACTCTGACGGCTGAAAAGAAAATGGTCCCAAAGACAGCCATCTTTTGGAACCATTGTATTCATCGCCAAACAGCATGACGGCGATGCAGAGCACAATCGCCAGAATATATCCTGGTACAGCAAGCTTCGCCCAGATATGATAATCGGTCTTTGCCACTGCGTACATCCCGGCAATGCCAAGCGTTGTAGCAAATATCTGCTTTTTTAAATAATAGAAAGAATCTCCAAATTTTATCCTTCCATTATAGGAACTGGTACTGTACAGGATCACCAATCCCGTTATCACAAGTAAAAAAACGATCACCAGAAGGACTTTGTCAATTCCTCCGGACTCCGGTTTTTCCGCCTGCTTCAATCTATCCTCTCCTTACAGCGATTTTACCAACTCTTTGAATTTCTCTCCACGTTCTTCATAACTTCCGAACATATCCCAGCTTGCACATGCAGGAGATAACAGTACCGCATCTCCCTCTTTTGCCTCACGGCTTGCAAGTGTCACCGCCTCTTCCAGTGTATCCGCAAACATATACGCTGTAAAGCCGCACTTTCTGGCCGTCTCGGCGATCTTCTTTTTTGTTTCGCCGATCAGAATCAGCTTTTTCACTTTTCCGTGGAAACTCTCAATCCACTCATCGTATTCCGACTGCTTATCAAAGCCTCCTCCGATCAGGACCGTAGGACGGTTCATCGCAGTGATTCCCCGGATTGCAGCATCCGGATTCGTTCCCTTGGAATCATTGTAATAAGCTACGCCGTTCTTTTCCGTCACGTACTCGATCCGGTGTTCCACTCCTGAGAATCTTCGGATAACATCCCGGATCGTATCCATCGGGACGCCGTAAAGTGCCGCCATGGCGACAGCTGCCATCACATTTTCATAATTGTGTGTGCCAAGGAGCTGAAGCTCGTTTGTTTTGCACACCCGTACCTCATCCGGATTCCGGAAGATAATCTCCCCGTCCTTTAAGAAAATTCCCGTTTCCAGTTCTCGTTTACTGCTGAAGAAAAATGGAGTCGCATTCGTCTTTTCTCCAAACTCTCTGAGGACTTCATCCTCATAATTCAGTACACAGAACTCTTCTTTTGTCTGATTTTCTGTAATTGCCTCTTTGGCCTTGATGTAGTTTTCCATTGTATGGTGACGGTTCAGATGATCCGGTGTGATATTCAGGATCGCGCTGATTTTCGGAGCAAACCGGTGGATCGTCTCCAGCTGGAAACTGCTGATTTCCGCAACTGTCACACTGGCCGGTGTCATCTTCAATGCTTCCAGCGTATACGGATTTCCGATATTTCCCACAACGAAAACTTCCGGTTTGTATGCTTTCATAATCTCTCCAAGGAGTGTTGTCGTCGTCGTTTTTCCATTCGTTCCGGTAATCGCCAGCACATCTCCTTTTCCAAAGCAGCTTGCAAGTTCCACTTCTCCCCAGACAGGAATTCCGGCCTTTTCCATATCCTGCACAACCGGAAGATCAGTCGGGACTCCCGGGCTTAGCACAAGCATCCCAATCTCATCCACTCTCTCGTACGGAAATGCTCCGATTACAATCTCTGCTCTGCATCCTTCCGGAAGACGGCCTGCCACTTCCTCTCTGCTCAGCTTTTCATTTCCGTCATACAAAATCGTCTCAACACCTTCGTGCTCAAGCAGTGTTACAGCGCCGATTCCGCTTTTTCCCGAGCCAAACACAAGTACCTTTTTTCCATTACCGTCAAACATCTTCTTCCCGTCCTTTCTTATCTTACAGTGCCAGCAGCGCAATCAGACATAAAATCGCCGTTATAATTGAGAATACTGCCACAATCCTTGTCTCCGACCACCCGCAAAGTTCAAAATGATGGTGGATCGGGGCCATTTTAAAGATTCTTTTTCCGCCTGTCTTTTTAAAGTATGTGACCTGAATCATGACGGAAGCCACTTCAACAAGATAAATCAGGCCGACAATAATAATGAAAATCGGCATCTGAAGCATATAAGCCGTGGATGCCACAAATCCCCCAAGTGCCAGCGAACCCGTATCTCCCATAAAAACACTGGCCGGATAGACATTAAACAGCAAAAATCCCATCAGAGCTCCTACTACCGCGCAGGTGACCGGTTCGATCCCGCTCTTTGTTCCCACTGCGACAACCGTGAAAAAGGTAGCAACCAGCACTGTCACGCTGGAGGCAAGACCGTCCAGTCCGTCTGTAAAATTGACACCGTTTACCGTACCAATCACCGCTACAAACAAAAGCGGAATGGCAAGCCATCCAATGTTCCAGTATTTTCCCCCGGAAAACGGGATCAAAAGTGTAAGCGGTGTATTGGTGACATTGACAAGATAATAGGCAAATACTGCCGTAACTACAATCTGAAGTGCGAATTTCTGTTTTGGATACAGCCCGTCGGAACGCTTCATCACTACTTTCAAATAATCATCCAGAAAACCGATCAGTCCAAATCCAAGTGTTACAAACAGAATCGGAATGATCTTCGGATAATCTTTCACATAAAAAAGGGATGTAATGACAATCGAAGCCAGTATCATGACTCCTCCCATCGTCGGTGTGCCCGCCTTCTGAAGGTGGGACTCCACTCCCTCCACACGTTCTGTCTGCTTCATCTTCATTTTTCGTAAAATTGGAATCACGATCGGCCCCATAATCACACTCAGCACAAATGATATAAGAACCGGAATTACAAATGTATAATCCATATCTGCACCTCTTCATCCTTTGGTTTCTAAACAGGCCTTATGCCTGCGTTCAATTATAACGTATTTGCCCTGTCTTTGCAAGCTTACCGCCTGCGCTCACTCTTCTTTTTCAATTCCCAGATACGGAAGCACATCATCGAAAATCTCCCTCACGACCGGAGCTGCGATCGTTCCGCCATAATAGATTCCCTGGGGATCGTAAATGACACACATTCCCAGAACCTGCGGATCCTCGGCAGGAGCAAAACCGATAAAGGAAGAGATGTATTTATTGGCACTTCTTGGAAGCGTCTGAGATGTCGCTGTTTTCCCTCCGATGCTGTATCCTTCGATATAGGCATTTTTCCCGGAGCCTTCTGACACGACACTTTCCAGAATTTTCTGCATGGTCTTCGATGTTTCTTCCGAAACAATCCGTTTTCCCTGCTTATCGGAAAATGTCTTGATCGTCCTCCCTCTCTCACCGTCCTGTACCGATACCGCAAAGTGCGGTGTCACACGTTTTCCCCCGTTAATGAGCGAACTGACTGTCGCTGCCATCTGAACCGGCGTTACCTGGAACGACTGGCCAAAAGTCATGGTGGCAAGTTCCACCTCCCCGATATCTTCCAGCCGGTGCATGATTGTTCCTGCCTCTCCCGGGAGATCCACCCCGGTTTTTTCCATCAGGCCGAACTGCTCGAAATAATCGCAGAACCGCTCCGCTCCCAGTCTGAGCCCGATCTCCATAAAAACCGGATTACAGGAATTCTGCACTCCTTCCACGAATGTCTCCGCCCCGTGTCCTCCTACTTTGTGGCACCGGATTCTCCGATCCTCTACAATCTTATATCCAGGGCACACAAATGTATCATCCAGATCGACTACCCCTTCTTCCAGGCAGGCGCTGGAGGTGATGATCTTAAAGGTGGATCCCGGTTCATAGGTATCATTGATACACCCGTTTCTCCACATCTGATTCAGAAGTTCCTGCTTTTCTTCCTCCGAGGAGGCAGATACGCCTTCCGGCAGTTCAAACGGCTCATTCAGATTAAATTCCGGCCAGTTGACCATCGCATAGATCTCCCCGTTTTGCGGGTTCATCAGGATGATGGCCACTTTATCCGCCTGTTTTTCCTCCATCACCTTCTGTGCCATCTGCTGTGCGTATTTCTGGATATTATAATCGATGCTGATCTGAAGCGTATTTCCCGCTGACGGTTCAATCCGGTCTTCCGCTATACCTTCCAGTTCCACTCCTCTGGCATCTGTTGTCGAGAGAATTTTCCCGTTTTCTCCTTTCAGATAGTCTTCATATTTTACTTCCAGCCCGATGATTCCCTGGTTGTCTCCTCCGGTAAATCCAAGCACCTTGCTCGCCAGTTCTTCATATGGATAATACCGTTTAAAGTCTTCATCCACTTTGACCCCCGCTAAGTTCATCTCCCGGATCTTGTCTCCGGTCTCCTTTTCCACATTGGTCTTAATCCGTTCCATGGAGGATACCTTCTCCACCTTTTTCCGCACCTCGCTTTCTTCCAGTTCCAGAGTGCTGCTCAGCGCCCTGATTACTGCCTCGGGGTCTTCAATCTGACTGTGTATCACGGAAACCGTGCAGACAGTCTTGTTGGTAGCCAGCACCTTGCCGTTTCTGTCTACAATTTCCCCTCTTGCCGCTTTGATCTCCCGTTCTCTCTCATGAAGATCTTCCGCCTTTTTCTGATAATATTCCGCGTCCAAAATCATCAGATAGCAGAGCCTCCCGATCAGTCCAAGAATCATGACAGTGGCGGCAAGAAAGACAATCAGTATCTTCTTTTTATTATAGGTTTTGTTTTTCATCAAAAAACCTCACAGAAGTGATTGATATAACTTATTAATCCTTCTGTGAGGTTATTCTTTTTATTCTGTTTTTGTGATATTCAGATATGGAAATGCTTCTTCCATAATATCTGCTGCAAGGCCCGTTGCGAGATAACTTGCTGCCTGCTGCGCAAGATTCGGTTCGTCCACAATTACGTAGATCATGACCTCCGGATTTTCCTGCGGCGCATAGCCGATAAAGGAGTTCAGATTCTTTCCTTCACTTCTTGGCAGTTTTTCCGCTGTTCCCGTCTTTCCACCAATTGCATATCCTTCTACCTGGGCCGATGTTCCGCTTCCTTCCTGCACAACTCCATACATGTAGTCTTTCAGAATGTCACAGGTCTCCTGAGAAACCGTTTTTCTCGCCAGTACCGGTGTTTTTGTCTCCACTACATCTCCGTTGGCATTGCGGATCTCTTTGACAAGATACGGCTCATAATAGTTCCCGCCATTGATCAGTGAACAAAATCCGGCCGCAAGCTGTGTCATTGTCACATTAAAGTTCTGACCAAACGAGTTGGTTCCAAGGTCAATCGGCTGCATGTTGTCAGCCGAATAAAGAAGATTTGATGTATCTCCCTCTCCCGGAAGATCAATTCCGGTATATTCTCCAAACCCGAACAGATGCTGGTACCGGCAGAAATCGTCCGTACCAAGCACTTCAGCAATCTGCATCATACCAACATTGCATGAATTTTCCAAAACCTGCTTTAATGTTTCTGTCCCATGTCCGTTTCTTGCAATACAGGAAACCGGATTTGCCACTCCCTCATAGGAATAAGAACCGGTACAGACATACGTTTCATTTCCTGTCAGTTTTCCCGTCTCAAATCCTGCCGCCATTGTAAATGGTTTCATTGTAGATCCCGGCTCAAACGTGTCACTGACACAGAAGTTTCTCCAGAGCGCATTCAGAGTATCCAGACGTTCCTCATCCGTCATTGCCTCCTGCTCCTCCGTGGTATAGTACTCTGACAGATCCCTTGGATTATTCAGATCAAAATTCGGGTAACTCGCCTCAGCCAGAATGGCTCCCGTATTCGGATCCATGACGATGACGGCTGTATTTTTTGTCCCTTCTCCTTCATGGTCATTGTCCCGCAGACGCTCGTTCAATGCGAGAATATGTTTTTCGACGATCGCCTGGAGATTGGCGTCAATTGTTGTAACAATCGAATTGCCGTCCGTCGGGCTCTGTATTACACTTTCCGAACTTGATCCGGATGACAGATATCCGGTCCTCTTTCCGTCCGTTCCGTTTAATTCGCTGTTATAATATGCCTCCAGCCCGATCGTCCCAACATTTCCGGATGAGGTAAATCCGATCACATCGCTTGCCAGCGTTCCATAAGGATAAGTTCTTACATACGAATCTTCCAGTGTCACACACACAATATCGGCATTCTGATCCATCTGGCTCTGAAAGTCTCTTCCTGTCTCATAATCCACATTGGATTTCAGTATGACATATCTGCTGTCCGCCTGACCCTGCAGAATCTCCCGGAGCTCCGGCTCATCCAGTCCAAATGCACTTACAAGTGCCTCCACTGTAGCATTGATCCGTTTGTTCTGATATGTCGTTTTTGTTTCCAGAAGCCCTGCCACATCCAGAATCACATTGTAGGAGCGTTCACTTGTCGCAAGCGCCGTACCATTCGTATCCAGAATATCACCCCGTTTAAACGGGATCGTCTGACTTCCGCTTCGCATCTGGCTCATCACCTGTTTTTGGTATTCGTCTCCTTTTGTGAGATTTAAAGCCGCTGCCCTGCCTGTCAAAAAAACAAAAGCCAGTACGATTGCCGTAAACACTCCTACCAGCTTTATCTTCATTTTCTTTGGAAATTTTTTTGGAAAATGTCGGAATTCATTTCTTTTTTTTCTTTTTATCATGTAATTCCCCTTGTCAATATGCTGTTATTTATCCGATGCTTCCCCATCCTCCGGAATACTTTCATACTGTCTGATTTCATGAGTGCCTGCACTCTGATATTTCACGATCTGAGACGAATCCGCGTAGACCATTCCAAGTTCTTCAGCCCTTTCCCGGATTTCCTCCAGATTGACAGAGTTGGCAATATAGTTGTATTCCGATGTATTTTTTTCTTTCAGGCTGGTGATTTCCGTGCGAAGGCTTTCAATCTTTCTTGTCTGCTTATCCAGATCCGCCCGGACTCCCACATAATGGAAACAGACAAATAATGCCGCTGCCACTGCCCCGGCCAGAAATGTCACATATCCAAAGCCGAGTTTCATCGCTCTGCGCTGATTTTTCCTTGTCTGAGGACTCACCTGCTTTTCTTCTTCGTAACCATCTGTATTCTGCTCCGCCTGTGTCTGTCTGACCCGGACAAGATTATCATACATATAGATGTCATTTCCCTGTTTTCTTTTCTTTCCTGCTGCCATACACGTTCCTTCTTTCTGTGTCTGGTATTTCCGTATTCCATCCCATATCAGACATGTTCAAAAATACGGAGCTTTGCACTTTTTGATCTGCTGTTTTCCTCGGTTTCTGTTTCCCCCGGAAGGATCGGCTTTCTGGTGATGACCTTTCCTTTTGACTTCTTCCCGCATACACATACCGGAAAATGACTTGGACATGTACACGGATTTTCATTCCGTCGGAATGCTTCCTTTACAATCCGGTCTTCCAGTGAGTGGAAAGTGATAATACAGATCCTTCCTCCTGAATTTAATAAATCAATCATCTCATCCAAAGATTCCTTCAAAACTGTCAGTTCCTGATTCAGCTCAATCCGGATCGCCTGAAACGTCCTCTTGGCCGGATGTCCTGACATCTTCTGAAACTTCATTGGAATCGATGCTTTTATAATCTCTGTAAGCTCGCCAGTGGTTGTAATAGGACCTTTTTCCCTCGCCTGAACAATATGCTTTGCAATATTCTTCGCAAATTTGTCTTCTCCATAGTCCCGGATAATCCGAAAAAGGTCCATCTCACTGTATCCATTGACAATATCGGCAGCCGTCTTTGTCTGCCTCGTATCCATCCGCATATCGAGCGGTGCATCTTTTGTGTATGAGAATCCACGCTCTGCCGTATCCAGCTGGTAGGACGATACGCCCAGATCGAGGACAATCCCATCCACCTTGTCAATGCCTAATTCCCGGAGCCGCAGCTTCATATCACAATAATTGCTCCTTACTATTGTAACCTTCTCCCCGAAACTGCGAAGCCTGATTCCTGCCGCTTCAATCGCGGCGGCATCCTGGTCTATTCCGATAAAACTCCCCTTGTCGTTTAACCGCTTACACACTTCAAAAGCATGTCCGCCTCCACCAAGCGTTCCATCTACGTAAATGCCGTCTGGCTTGATGTTCAGACCATTTACGACCTCTTCCAACAATACTGATTTGTGTTCAAATGCCATGGCGTTCTCCTCCATCATATGATCTTAAATACTAAGGCCCAGATCTTCCATGTCACTTGCGATATCATCGATATCCGCTTCCACTTCTTCACTATGTGCATCCCAGGCTTTCTTGTCCCAGATTTCAATCTTGTCAAGGACACCTGCCAGAACCACTTCCTTTTCCAGTCCGGCATATGCTCTCAGGGCAGAAGAGATAAGTACTCGACCTTGTTTGTCAAGTTCACCATCGACAGCGCTTCCAAGAAAGAAACGTTTGAAGTCTCTGGCTTTTTTGTTTGTAAGTGGTAATTCCCGGAGTTTTTCCTCAAAGGCACTCCATTCGTCGTCCGGATACACAAATAAACAGCCGTCCATTCCCTTTGTTATCACGAAATGTTCTCCCAGACTTTCGCGAAACTTGGAAGGGATGATCAGGCGGCCTTTTGCATCAATACTATGATTGAATTCTCCGTTCAACATACAATCACCTTCTTCCAAAATGGGGATGGTCTCCACCATTTTGTACCACTTCTCTCCACTTTCTACCACTTGAAACCATTGTAAACCACACACCCTGCTTTTTCAAGTGTTTTTTCCAAAATGATTCTTAATAATTTCTTACAGGTTTTCACGTCTGTTAAGAGTCCTGCGGGCTTTTCCCGGAACAAAATAAAAGACAGTATGGATGAAACCATACTGCCTTTTCGCCTTTCATTACATAGGATCTTATTCCGTTTCTTCTGTGCCGCTCAGGCCATTAAGATATTCCTCAAACGCGGAATAATCAGCTGTCACACTTGCTCTCGGTCTGCTCTCTTCAATCTTCTGATATCCGGAAAATCCGATCCAGACAACAATCAGTACAATAATCACTGCCGCCAGAGCCGTCTTCAGGCGGAACAGAAGCTTTTTCTTTTTCTCTTCCTTTTTTCTTTTTTCCCTGTTATTTTTATAAGAATCTGCTTTTGTCAGGCTCATATCTGTTACTCCTTTTGCACTCAACTGGTATACATGATAACACATTCACCATGCAAATACAAGTTTTGAATCCTGATTTCACATTTCTTACACAATCTCCGTCTGCATTATACGGCAATGATCACACCGCCATCATTGGCATACATACTGCTGACTCCTCTTGTATCGAGCACAATGACCTCTTTAAGCGGAATCCTCTTCTGGAGCATTTCCTTTACAAGCTCTGCCCGTGCCGGACAGTTGCAATGCGCAATACCGAGAATCTTTTCCTCCGGTTGGACAATCTCCTCCACCACGCGGTCCACCATTTTAACAAGTGCTTTGTTAATGCCTCTGGCCTGCCCATGCTGGATAATGATGCCCTGCTTTGTCGCCCCCATAACAGGCTTGATATTCAGCACCGATGCCGCCAGCGCTTTCAATCCGGTGAGTCTTCCGTTTTTTCTGAGGGTTTCCAGTGACTCCAGAACAAAATACGTATTCTGTCCGTCGATGTATGTCTCTACCGCATCGATAACCTCCTGAAAGGTCATCCCCTGCTCTTCACATTCCATAATCTTTTTTGCTATCAGCGTCTCTCCTACCGATGCAGACCGTGAGTTAAATACATAGATGTCTTTTTCGCCATACTCTTCCAGGAACAGGTTCTTTCCCAGCACAGCACTGTTGTAAGAGCCGCTCAGCTCTGCGGAAAGTGTCACCACATAAACCCGTTCGGCTTCTCCCTGAAATGCTTTCATATAGGACTCCGGAGATGGACAGGATGACTTTGGACATTCACTGCATTTTGCTACCCGCTCCAGAAAATCCGCCTGATCAAATGTCTCATCATCTACGACAAGATGTCCTCCGACATTCAATATCAGCGGAGCTGTAAAAATCTTTCCCGAATTTTTCATCTCAGGTGTCAGTTCTCCGCAGCTGTCTACAATCACTTTATAACTCATTTTTATTCCTCCCACATTCCATGGTGTGATTTTTGCATCTATAATATGTAGTTTTCAATACTACTTTATTCATCATAACACAAACCCGTGGGAAAGAAAAGATATTTTATCTGCGTATTTTAATTTTTCCCGATACATTCAGGACAATCCCCATTTCAATCATCAAAAACAACGCCGAAGTTCCTCCGTAACTGATAAACGGAAGCGTGATGCCGGTCGTTGGAATCACATTCAGAACAACAGCGACATTCAGAATAACCTGAATCGCGATGTGCGCGAACACCCCAGTCACAATAAGAGATCCGTAAAGATCCGGCGCATTCTGTGCAATAAACATCAGCCGGTAAAGAAGCATGCCAAACAATACCAGAACGACAATCAGGCCGAAGACTCCCAGTTCCTCGCAGATGATGGAAAGAATCATATCATTCTGCGGCTCCGGAATGACCATTTTCTGGGCGCTGTTTCCAAGACCTTTTCCAAAAAAGCCTCCGCTTCCGATTGCCAGAAGTCCCTGCATCGTCTGAAATGCTCCGCTCTGGGCATACTTTTCAGGATCTACCCAGGAAAGGATTCTCTGAAGCCGGAAATTGCCGCTGGACTCCAGAAGTCTTCCAAGGATCTGGCCTGCAATCAGCCCCCCGATTACAATTACAAAAAAAGCAATCGCAATTTTCTTCGTCCTTGGATATGTTACAAAAAAGATGACTGCTGCAATTCCAAATACGATAACCGCAGTACTCAGATTCTCCGTCAGGACGAATACACCTGCTGCGGCAAGTCCTCCATACAGAAATATCCTGAACGCCCCTTTTTTCGTATAAGCCTCTTTTCCAAGAGAGCATATGATATAAGGGATAAACAAAATCACGGCGATTTTGGTCACCTCGGACGGCTGCAGCTGCTGCCTGAAAGGAAGCTGAATCCATCTTCTCGCCCCGTTTGCCTCAATTCCCAGCGGTGTCTGAACAAGCGCCATCAAAATAAAGGAAATCACATAAAGAGCCTTGGCGTATCTCGCATAAAGATGATAGTCAATCTTTGTCACCACGTACATCACGACAAGTCCCAGAGCGCTGATCATCAGCTGCCTTCTGAAATAGTACGTACCGTCCCCGTCATAGTCAATCTGCGCCGAATAATAGCTTGTACTATAAAGCATAATCAGTCCAAAACAAAGAAGAAAGATCAGCACAGCTACGAGCCCGTAATCAAAATAGGAATATTCTACTTTACCTGTCATTTTCTTCTGGCGTATCATTCGTTTTCTTTTTAGTCTTTGACGTTGATCCATATCCATTCACTCCATATTTTTCATTTATACTGCCCCGATGATTTCTTATTATATCCGTATTGACGCGGAAAAACAACCTTCTCCCGGAAATGAATTGTAACTTTCACTTTGTTTTCCCATATGATAATCTTAGAAAAAAGATTGAAAGGAGTTTCAGAATGCAGAATTATTATCAGCGCCCTCCGTTCCGCCAGCCTTATAAGAATCAGGATCACACGGGAAAGAGCATCTGCGGCGCGAAAGAAAATCTGAAAAAAGAGTTTCCTGTTGCAATGGCTTATGTCCCGTGGCAGCGCTATATGGAACCTTACCCGGTTTGCAGGGCCTTTATACGGGGGACTATTTTCGAGGAGCTCGACAAACCGTTTCTTGGCAAAGGAGGCTGCTGTTCATGAAAAACTTTCCTTCACGAAAAGAGCTTTTAAACCATATTAACACTGTCAGCTTTGCTGTAAATGACATTCAGCTGTATCTCGACACACATCCGGATGACGAAGAAGCACTCGCCTTTTTTCACAAATATAAAGAGCAGCGTATCAAGGCGCTGGAAGAATATGCAGCATGTTATGGTCCTCTCACCATTGACAGTACGGACGAATCATGCGGGGACCGCTGGAACTGGATCAACGAACCATGGCCATGGCAGGAAGGAGGATGCTGATTTATGTGGAATTATGAAAAACGTCTTCAGTTTCCGGTAAAAATTTCAAAACCGGATCCAAAAGCGGCCCAGATTATCATCAGTCAGTTCGGAGGCCCTGACGGAGAGCTTGCAGCATCCATGCGCTACCTCTCACAACGGTATACCATGCCTTACAAAGAGGTTACCGGAATTCTGACCGATATCGGGACCGAAGAATCCGCTCCGATTTCTTATTTCTTTTTTGTCTTTCTTTGTCTTTTTCCGTCTAAAAATGTCGTATTTATATTTCCCGGCTTTTCTATATTATAATAGAACATTATGGTGTTGTCTCAGATGTAAGAGAAAGGAGAATCATGGAAAATCTTTCGCAGCTGATTCACAGGCTGGGTATCAATGCCACTTACCGCGGGTATCACTACCTCTACAGAGCAGTCATTCTTGCCCTGTCCAATGAAGAGTATCTTCTTTCCATCACAAAAAAGATGTATCTTGATATCGCTTCTTATTATCATACTCCGGTAAGTAATGTAGAACGAAACCTCCGTACAGTAATCACGATTTGCTGGGAACGTGGAAACAGAGAGTTTTTAAGTCAGATTGCATCCTATCCTCTTGGCTTTAAACCTTCTGCCGGAGAATTCATTGATATCCTTGTTGCTTATTGCCAGGAACATAACATCAGACATTGATCCGGTTACATATTGTTCATGCTTTTTTCAAATCAGAAACATATTTTTTTCATATTCTTCCTGTATATTAAAACACATAGAAAGCAAAACCTTTCTAAGTAAACAATTTTCTTTTTCATAATTCAGCCGGTACATTTTGTACCGGCACTCCTCATTTTGGGACCTCTTTTTCATATCTTCTCTTTTTTATTCATAAATTTCTACAAAACAGTTAACAGGATGATTTTTTTGTCTTATTGCATGTATCTTAGAAAATCCCGAAAAGATCTGGAAATGGAGCGTCTTCACCCGGGAAGTACACTTCTCCGGCATGAATCCGTTCTGAGATCCCTTGCCGACTCCATGTCTCTCCCCGTCCTGAAAATCTACCGGGAAGTCGGATCCGGAGATACGATCTCCGGCCGTCCCGTAATGAAACAGCTGCTTTCCGAGGTAGAACAGGGAAAGTGGGAAGGTGTCCTGGTTATGGAAATTGAACGTCTGGCAAGAGGCGACTCTATCGATCAGGGGATCGTAACACGGACTTTTCAGTACAGCGGCACGCGGATTATAACCCCGTACAAAATCTACGAACCGGAAAATGATTTTGATCTGGAGTATTTTGAATTCAGTCTCTTCATGTCCCGCAGAGAGTATAAAACAATCAACCGGCGGATGCAGGCCGGAAGGCTCGCCAGTATCAAAGAGGGAAAATACGTCGGGAATATTGCCCCGTACGGATATGACCGTATTCGTCTTCCCGACCGGAAAGGTTTTACACTCTGCCCGAATCACGAATCTCCTGCTGTCCGTCTGATTTTTTCTCTTTACGGCGAAAAATCCTTCACTATTTCCGAAGTTGTCGGTGAACTGAACCGTTCCCGCACTTACCATCCCCGGAAAGCCCCTGTATTTACCTATTCCTCCGTTCACGATATACTGGATAATCCTGTCTATATCGGGAAACTTCGCTGGAATTACCGGAAGACTTCGCCAAAACTGAAGGATGGAATTCTTACTGCACACCGGCCAAGGCAGAACGACTATCTCATTGTCCAGGGTCTTCATCCCGCCCTGATCTCCGAAGACCTGTTTTTTACTGTTCAAAAGCGTCTTCATCCTTATTCGGAGCAGAAGAACTCGCCCATATGGAAATGATCTGTGCCATTGTCCATCAGCTGACAAGAAACCTGTCCCCGGAAGAAATTGAGCGTTCCGGATTTGCCACATATTATGTGGACCATACACTGGCTCTCTGGCCTCAGGCCGCAAGCGGAATGCCATGGACCGCCACTGTATTCCAGTCCAAAGGGGATCCGATCACAGATCTTCACGAAAACCTTGCAGCAGAGCAAAAAGCCCGTACAACTTATGATAACATTCTCCGTCTGATCGATGATCCGGATATCATCGCCCCGATCCGTTTCTTAAGAGAACGCGAAATTGTTCATTATCAACGTTTCGGCGAATCACTCCGCATTGTAACCGACCATCTCGACAGTAAGAACTTCTATGCGTTCAACCCTGAATTTGACAATCCGGCCTGCCGATCCTGACCGGGGGCATGGTGCCGGAAGCATTTTTCTCTCAAAAAAACGGGAGTGTGTTGTTTACACACTCCCGTCTCCATACCAGCCGGAGGCACCTTGTTATTTCATCAGCTTTTTAATCGTCTCACACAGTTCGTCTACACATTCTACATTCCCTTCCTGGATATCCTTCACCACACAGGAATGAATATGTTCAGAAAGGAGTGTTTTATTAAATCCATTCAACGCTGCCTGAATGGCCTGAACCTGAACAAGAATATCAATACAGTACCGGTCCTCTTCCAGCATCTTTTTAACTCCACGCACCTGTCCCTCTATTCGGCTCAGGCGGTTGACCAGATCCCGGTATTCTTTTCCTTCCCTGTGTTTTTTCTTCTCTTCTTCCATCCTGTTTCCTCCGCTTCTTTTCATTCGGCCTGCTTTTTTCTCCGGATCAGTCATGCAATTATACCCTGACCCGGTATATAATCATACTACATTGCAGATGACCGTTTGTCAAGTAGCTCTCCTTTATTTCGGACGCGAAAAAACGCCGGCATTACTCTGGCGGCGTCTCTTCCTTTTAGCTTAACTGTTCTGTCAACGTGACATCCACTTCTTTTTCGTTGTATTCTCCCTGACCTGCCGGGAACTGTACCGTCAATGTCACGGTCTCGCCAATTCTGTAGTAACTCAGCTGTTCCTGAAGGCTTTCCATATTGTTGATACCGGATCCTTCTATACCGGTGATAATACAGCCTTTGGTAATTCCTGCTTTTTCTGCTCCTCCATTTTCCATTACTCTGGAAACATAAACACCTTCCGGCATTCCAAACTGTTCCGAACTCCGAGAATCTACATTTGTACCTTCGATGCCGATATATCCTCTCTGAGCTTCCGGAACCTGCGTTCTCGTCTCTTTATTCATCAGACCGGTAATGATATCTGTCACATCGGAAATTGGAATCGCATATCCCATACCTTCTACAGCTGAGGCATTTACTTTCACCGTATTGATTCCAATTACTTCTCCCCGGATATTAAGAAGCGCGCCTCCACTGTTTCCCGGATTGATCGCGGCATTTGTCTGGATCAGTTTGCTGTCAAATCCCTCCATCTCGATCTCTCTGTCCTTGGCACTGACAATTCCGTTTGTCACGGACTGTCCATATCCAAGCGCATTTCCGATTGCAATGACTTCTTCTCCAACCTGAAGTTCATCAGAGTTTCCCAGTACGGCAACTTTAATACCATTCTTTGTTTCATCGCCGATCTGACGGATCGGAACAGCTACCACCGCCAGATCTTTTGTGGAGTCTGTCCCTTTGACACTTGCCTCCACACTTGTTTCATCATTGAACGTGACTGTCAGTGTTGTACTTCCCTCCACTACATGATTATTTGTAACAATCATCAGTTCCGAATTATTTTGACCGACAATAATACCGGAGCCGACACTTGTCTGTGTTTGTTCTCTTGTTCCTCCGAAGAAATCCTGTACCTGCTGTACACTCATATTCTGAATGGAAACAACAAACGGCATGGAATTGGCTGCGATCTGTGTAATATCAGATCCCTGCAGCTCTTCCCCCGAATCCTCCTGTGTCTGTACTGTCTGTACCTGTGCCGAATTCTGTGAACTTCCGTTTCCGGTTCCAAGTATTCTTCCCGATATATAATTTACACCCTGAAAAGTAAGACCTCCGACAACCCCAAACAGGACAGCAAGGCCCGCAACTTTCCCTACAACAGCCTTATTTACTTTCTTCTTCGGTCTTTTCGGGTTCTCGTTCGAAAACGATCCGTTCCCGGACGGTTCCGGCCCCGGATTGTAATATTCATACTCTTGATTCATAACATTTATCCCCTTTCCAACAGGTTACCCATTACTTTTTCTTTCCGATAGTCAGTCTATCGAAAAAATGTGTATAATTTGTGATCAATTCATAAAAAAAGGCTGAATTCCCATTTTGCGGAAATTCAGCCTTTTCTCTATTCGACTGTTACAGATTTTGCAAGATTTCTCGGCTTATCCACATCACAGCCCCGTCCGACTGCCACATAATAGCCAAACAGCTGCAGTGGAATGATGGCAAGAGAATTTGTAAAATACTTGTTGGTCTTCGGAATATAGACCACATAATCTGCCGCTTTTTCCACATCGATATGCCCCTCATTGGTAACCGCCATGACAAAAGCTCCTCTTGTCTTGACTTCTTCGATGTTGCTGATCATCTTCTTGTACAGATTTTCCTGCGTCAGAAGCGCTGTGACAAGTGTTCCGTCTTCAATCAGCGAGATCGTTCCATGTTTCAGCTCGCCGGCTGCATATGCTTCGGAATGAATGTACGATACTTCTTTCAGCTTTAATGACCCTTCCATGGAAATCGCGTAGTCAATGCCTCTGCCTATGAAGAAAATACTTTTTGCCGCCAGATAACGGTTGGCAAATTTCTGAATCCTGTCTTTGTTGTTCAAAAGCATCTCAACCTGAGCCGGAAGCTTCTTCAGCTCCTCAATCATCTCCGCAAGTTCGCCTTCCGAAATCGTTCCTCTTACATGCGCAAACTTCATTGCCAGAAGATAAAGCGCAATCAGCTGGCAGGAGTAAGCTTTCGTTGTTGCAACTGCAATCTCAGGTCCCGCCCATGTATACATTACGTTGTCAGCCTCCCGGGCAATGGAACTTCCTACCACATTTACAATTCCAAGTACCTTGCAGCCTTTTTCTTTTGCCTCTCTCAGTGCGGCCAGAGAATCGGCCGTCTCTCCGGACTGGCTGATTACAATAACAAGTGTCCCATCTGTCAGAATCGGATCGCGGTACCGGAACTCGGACGCCAGATCTACTTCTACCGGAATTCTTGCCATTCCTTCAAAAATGTATTTGCTTGTCATTCCCGTATGGTACGCGGATCCACATGCCACAATCACAATTTTCTTTACTGCGCGGATTGCCTCATCATCCATTCCAAGCTCTTCGATTTCGATCCTGCCATCTTTGATCCTCGGAGAAAAGGTGTCAGCGATCGCTTTCGGCTGTTCGTACATCTCCTTCAGCATGAAATGTTCGTATCCGCCTTTTTCCGCCGCGTTCGCATCCCAGTCAATATGGACCGGCTCTTTTTTCAATGGTTCTTCATCTACCGTGAAAAACTCCATATTTTGTTCGGTAAGCCTTACAATTTCCTCATTTTCAATGAAATAAACATCTCTTGTATATTTTAATACTGCCGGCACATCAGAAGCAATAATACTTCCTCCGTCCGTATGTCCGACAATCAGCGGACTGTCCTTGCGGACCGCATATAACTCATTCGGATGATCTTTAAAGATAATTCCAAGGGCATAGGAACCTTCCATCCGGTGCATAATCTTTGTCACTGCTTCCAGCGGATTTCCTCTATAGTAATAATCCAGAAGATGTGCAATGACCTCGGTATCTGTCTCTGATACAAACCGGTATCCTTTACTTTCAAGTTTCTTTTTCAGCTTCAGGTAATTCTCAATAATTCCGTTATGTACAACTACAATTGTCTCTTCACTGTTCAAATGCGGATGTGCATTTGTATCGGACGGTGACCCGTGTGTCGCCCAGCGTGTATGTCCGATCCCCAGTGTACCCGGAAGCATCCTGCCATCATGTGTCAGTTCACTCAGTACCTTAAGTCTTCCTTTCGTCTTTGCAACATTGATAGATTCTCCATCAAAAACTGCAATTCCTGCAGAATCATATCCTCTGTATTCCAGCTTTGACAGTCCGTCCAGCAGAATCGGTGCAGCCTCTTCTTTTCCAATATATCCAACTATTCCACACATATTTCTCCTCCATTTTGCACAATCAACCGTTTTTTTTATACTTTTGTATCACGTGCACTATTTTATCATCTTCCGGAATAGATGTAAAGCATTATTTTGTTCCTTCCACGTCCGAAATTACACCAAAACACAAAACAGCAGGAAAAATCCTGCTGTTTTTGTATCTTGACAATTTCCTACAGATCAATAAAGTCTATGGAAAAATCATCGTCATCATCATTATTCTGCTCGTTGTTCTTTTTACTACGTCTGGATTTTTTAGACGGCTTTGTATCTTCATAATCCTCTTCAAAGTCATCGTAATCCGAATCATAGTCACTGTCTTCATCGGACTCTTCTTCATCCTCGTAATCGTCTTCGAAGTCCTCATAGTCGTCGTCATAATCCTCAAACTCTTCGTCTTCGGACTCGTCATACTCCTCGAAGTCTTCGTCACCGTACTGCTCAAATTCATCGAACTGCTCTTCAGGCATCTGAATCTCCGGAAGATTTTCCGCGCTCTCTCTGCTCTCGCTTCTGCGCTCCGGTCCTCCCGGTCCGTCGGAACCTTTTTTCTTTGTCAGTTCATCCAGTTCATCATACACATCATCCAGCTCCAGATTTCTGCGGTGAAGCTTCACTGCCAGAATAATAATCAAGAGAAGCAGAACAAGGAATGCAAATCCGGCTCCGATCATCACTACATCCACATGATCCTGTACAAACGTCGAAACTCTTCCGAAAATACCGCTGTCGGAATTTGTACCTGAAGCCGTTGTTGTTACATCATCACCGTAGTACTGATATGTCTGATCGGTAGAATCATAACGGTAAAGCGCACGGTCTCCGGATGCATTCAGCGCGTTCATCAGATAGTATCTGCTGTTTTTGCTGTCCTGCCATGCCGGCAGTGTCTGTGTATCGGAGATATCCAGCTCTACTTCCTGATATCTTGCCGGAAGTGTCACATCTCCTCTGTCACCGAGCAGAATCAGTGTACTGCCGGAAGTCAATGTCACAATCTGAATCGGGGAAGCTGTATTATCTTCGGAATTATAAAGGAAAAACGCTCCGTCATTGTTTCCGTCAAGAAGATAGACCAGCTGTGCACTGCCGTTTTCCTGTGAAGCTCCCGTAACTGTCTCTCCGCCAACTGTAATATCTGCGGAAACAAATCCGGCCGGAAGCTCACTGTCAGGGTAGCTGCTTGCAACTGTGTATTCCGTATCATTGACTGTCAGGGTAACTCCGCTCGCCTGAGCAGTAGTAGAGGAAGATGCAGCCGTTCCGTCTCCTTCTACGATCTGAACATCTGAATATCCCGGAGGATCAAGCAGGTTCAGCGTATCGCCGTTCGCGTCCGTAACTTCCGCGCTCTCCTGTTCCAGTCTGGTCTCACCCTGGATCAAAGCCTCAAACTGCATGTCAAAATCGAGCCGGCTTCCGTCTACAGATCCGGAGTAAACAAGCGTCCCGTCTCCCTGATCTGTCACATTATCATCTCCGCCCACATACCTCATGGCTGTGCTGTCGTAACTCATCGTAAGATCGACCTGGCTGAGATTTCCGTCACGATTCACCACGCTTCCTGTTATGGTGAAAGTCTCACCGACACTGATTCCCTCCAGATCTGTAAAGAAAATCAGCCCATCCGCCGCGTTTACAGCCAGACTGGCACATGGTACTACCAAACATACTGCCAGCAGCATGGCTGCCAATCGTTTCATCAATTTCATATTTGTACCTCTTCTTTCGTCTCAGATTTTATTTACATACATAAGATTATGATACACGTTTTATTATAAAATGTCCAGAAATTCTCTTATCAATTCCCTTACATTTTCCTTAACTTTCTATTGCTCCATTCCCGCAATTAATCTTGCATACATTTCTCTGAGTCCAAACTCGGGTTTCCATCCAAGCCCGCGGAGTTTTCCTGCGTCCAGATGCATTTTCACATCAGGGGCATAGCCGAATGTTCTTGCGTCTTCCGGTATATCAAAAACAACCTTTGATTTCCCTCCTCCGAATTCTTCTGCCACCATTTTTGCCATATCTGCAATGGTAGTTGTCGTCTCCTCGTTGCAGATATTATACGCCTGACCGTTTTCCCCTTTACAGAGAAGAAGTGCGAGAGCCCTGATCACGTCTGTCGTATAACAGTAGTTTCCGTTTGATTTACCTTCTGTATGAAGTACGATATCCTCGCCCTTTACCGCGCTTCTTGCGAACTGGGCGTAGACACGGTTGTCACTTTTCAGCACACCCGCTCCGAATGTCTGGGCAAGTCTGGCAATCCGTACCGGAACTTTGTATTCATCCGCATAGGCAGCACAGAGACATTCTGAAATCCGTTTCCCTTCCGAATAGCTGCTCCGCACATTCAGAACATCAATATACCCCAGATCCTCTTCGGTCACTCTCTCAAGTGAAGGATCCGGCCTCCCGTACATTTCCATTGATGACAGATAGACCATTCCTTTGCACTGTTTCTCCTTTGCAAGTTCCAGAACATGTTTTGTTCCCCGGTAGGATGTCTCAATGGTCTCCACCGGCTGATCCACAAAAAGCTTGGAAGTTGTAACGCTTGCAGTATGGAGAATATAGTCGATATCCTCCTGAATATGCAGCGGTTCCGTCAGATCTCTTTCTACAAAGCAAAGCTGTGGGTTCCCCCGGAATTCTGCAAAAACCTCTTCCGCCTTTTTTACATTGCGTATCAAACCGATAACCGTAATTTTTGTATCGTGATTTTCATTGTACTTCAAACACGCTTTTGCCGTAAGCGAACCGATCAGCCCTGTTGCTCCGGTAATCAGGATGCTGCTTCCGGACAGCTCCTGAAAAAACGGATCTTCGGCAATCCGCTTCATATCTTCCCGAATAATCTGGTTCATAGCTGTTCCCTCCTATTTATTTCTCATGACTATATAAAGATCACCCAGAGCCATTTTCAGCGTCAGGTAATAGCCCAAGTATCTTGTCATCAGGATCACAGCGTCCCGGATCGATCTGGTTTCATAAAAATGCTTTCGAAGAATCCAGAATTTTTTAATTTTCTTCAACAGCACCAGTTTTTCCTGATCTCCTTTATCCTTTGCCAACTGAATCAGTTTATCACAGACCTCATGATAATAGCAGATATTTTCCAGTCTCTGGTTTACCTGATGTTCTTTCTGTCCAGATGCATTATCTTCATGTCTTCTCCATACTATACATGGATATTCATATCGGTAAAGTCCTCCCGCAATCACCGCAGTTCTCCAGAGCAGGGCATCATGCGGATACTCATCAAAACAATAACGAAGACAAAGATCCAGAAGTTCTCTTCGAAAAGCCATCACGCAGCCAGGGCGCATAATATAGAGCCCTTTTTTATCTGCTTCAATCTTCCAGACTGATTCATCGTCCCTATTCCGTCTAGTAAAGACATTTGATACCTTTCTGTACCCCTCCCCGCAAACATAGCTTGATTTATAATTAGCCGTCAGAAGAAGTATGTTATTATTTTTTTCTATTATTTCCGACATCTTTTCAATTTTATTCCTCATCCAGACATCATCCTGATCACATGGAAAAATCAAATCTCCGGAGGCTTTCTGCATTCCCTCCATGAAATTTCTTTTCCATCCTTTATTCTCAGAATTCACCTCAATGCTCCATCCAGCAAGCTCATACTTCCGAATAAAATCCTGAACAATTTTAACTGTGCGATCTGTTGATCTGTCATCGAAAATCATCACTTCGTCAGCAGGACGTGTTTGAACACGCAGAGAATCCAGTTGTTCTTCAATATACTTTTCTCCGTTATAACTACAAAGTACAATCGATACTTTCATCTTCTCTTCTCCTTTACTATCATACACCAAAAAGCTGAGAGTCTTCCCTGGCTTCCACAAGTGCCTTAAATGTATAGTAATCCATCGGTGTCGTGATTTTAATATTCTCAGTCGGTCCTTCTACAAGATATATTTTCTTTCCGTAATATGACATCATGGACGCGGAATCGATAAAATCGTCTTTTTCTTCTTTTCGCGCCTTTTCATGAGCTTCCAATATCTCATTCAAATAGAAGCACTGCGGAGCCCTCGCCAGCAGACAGTCAGATCGTCTTATAATTTCATCCACCGTTTCTTTCCCTTCTGACCGGATGATCGTTTCAATCGCAGGTGCAACCGTAACTGCACTGCCTTTTTCCCTCACTGTAGCAATACATTCGCTGATCAATTTTCTGTTGATCAGCGGTCTTACACCGTCATGAATCAAAACAACAGCCTTTTTATCTCCCGCTGTCTCATGCGCTGCTTTCAGCCCGTGATAAATTGATTCCTGTCCGGTACTTCCTCCCGGCACTACTTTTTTTACCTTTTTCATCCGGTATTTTATAAGCAGTTCTTCCATAAACGGAATCCAGTCCTCTATACAGGAAATGACAATCTGATCAATCTCCTTATGATGTTCAAAATGCTCCAGAGTATAAATAATAATTTCTTTTCCGTACAGTCTCAGAAACTGTTTGGGAAGCGCTTTACTATTCATCCGCCGGCCGATTCCTCCGGCAAACACAACCGCTATATTTTTCATCCACTCAGCTCCTTTGCTAATGTTTTCCAAGCCTTCTCTTCAAATAAATAAATTTCAGATATACTTTCGCGAAACCCAGCAATGCTCTGTATCTTCGCTGCGCAAACAGACTGACAACCATTCTCTTTGTCAAAGCAAGATTCTTACCGATTCCCTTTTTCTGAATGCTCCGAAACGCCCTGCTGACCCGAAGTTTCTTCATAAAGTCTGCCAGTTCTTCTTTGCTCATATCATTGTCTTCTCTGCTTAAAAGAAGTAGGAACTCTATCAGATACTCAGCCGATTTACGAACCCAGTCTCCTTGAAATCCCTGATCATTTTTCAGAACTTCAAACAGTCTGAATTCCGCCTCGGCAGAAAGAAGGCAGGAATACAGCATATTTCTGTTAAACCGTTTGAATGTACTATGTTCATATCTTTGGAAATACCGGTATCCGATTCCCGGGTTGAATACCTGTTTTTGAGCTTTCTCAAAAATCTTATAATTCAGGACACGATCCTCAAAACCACACTTAATAGAGGTGTCAAACTGAAGTTTCTCCTCTCTCCACCAGTTTGTTCTGTACATCCCGTTCCAGATATAACTGAAATAACGGTCTCTCTCTGCCATGGCATAATGAGATGCCGCCTCTTCTCTTGAAAATACTGCAAGCTGACGGAATCTGTTTGCTCTTTTTTCCACAAAGCCGCTTTTGAAGGATTCTTCAATACTGCACCCGAATTTGACTACATCTGCATTGTACTGTTTTGCAAGTCTATAGTTGTCTTCCACTGTATTTTCTGTAAGTTCATCATCATTGTCTATAAACATGAGATATTCGCCGCGCGCATGGTCTACGCCAAAATTTCTCGTCGCACAGATTCCTTCATTTTGCTTATGAAAGACCCTTACTCTCCAGTCAGATTCATACTGGTCACAAATCGAGCCACTTCTATCTTTAGATCCGTCATCAATCAGCAAAAGTTCCATTTCTTCCATTTTCTGATTCAGGACACTTTTGATTGCCGTTTCCAGATATTCTTCCGAATTGTATACCGGCATAATTACACTGACCATTATTTTATCCATATCGCTCCTCCAACAAATTTTGTAATTTCAACCTTTACTTTTTGATTCTTTTTCTAATTTCTCCGGTAATATCGTATACTGTATCCTGTTTCCACCACAGATATATTGCATACATCGCAAGATAGAGAACAGAAGACAACCAGGAATTAATCAGCCAGCTTACAATAATAAAACCTCCAGCCATCATAAATTCTGCAATGATATCCTGCTTTACTGATATTTTAAGTTCTCTCGCCAGCAAAAGTTCTCCTATGCAGCATCGGATTCCCATCAGCACCGGCAGCATAACTATTGCAAGTGTCAGATTATCCAGCAGATATACGGTAATTCCTGTGCAGATTACAGTGATTCCAACGGCAAGCCAGTTTACTATCATAAATTCTTTCTCTTTTCGAAGTGCTTTCAGATATGTACTGATCAAAAGCGTCACCTTACTTTCAAACACACACATCGGAAACAATAATGCCATATATCGCAGGCTATCCGCATATTTAGGAAGCCACCATGACAAGATGACCTTTGCAGGATAATATACAATCAGAAGGCCAAGTACAAAAATCATCAGAATATTTCTCATTTTCCTGTACATTTCCACATAATGTTGCTCATCCATATTTTTCAGCATCGGATACATCACAATACTGACTGCATTGATAAACACAAGAAGCAGGTTTGATGCTGTAATTGTAAGAGAAACTTTTCCAAAAACCTCTACCGACCAGTGATTTTCAATCGCAAACCGTACGATTCCAACCAAAAGCTGCCCGGCAATATTGGCAAACATCAGTTTAATTCCCACACTGATATTATCCCACGCTTCTCTTATACCTCCGGTCCAGTCAATAACTTTTCCCAGTATTATATTTTTGCATTCTTTTGACAGTAAAACAAGTGTCAGGAATCTGGAAAACAGATCTGCACAGACAAGAATTTCAAAGCTACGTACACCAAGAAACAGTGCGATCACTACGAGAATTGCATATACAATTTTTTCCAGCAAATAATTCTTGGCATAGTCCACAATTCTATTTGTAGTCTGCAGCAGATACTGCAAAAACGTTCTTGGAATCTGCAGGACACAGCACAATGCTACTGCAAGGAGAACAATTCTTCTGCTTTCATCCTCACAGAAAATAACCGTCAAAATTCCAAAAATCACGCACAGGACAATCTCAAAAATTGTCAGAAGCCAGAACTGAGAATGAAAATATCCTTTATCCAGGTCTTCGTACTTTTTTCCGCCAAACTTCAGATACACGCCGTCAGCCCATCCAAAGTGAAAGAATCCTATATAGGATGCATAAAACAAGTACAGCTGCCAATAGGAATATTCTTTGACTCCCAGAATCTTTGGTACAAACAGTACCAGAATTAAGGAAATTAACGTATTAGTCCCATTTGCCAGAACAGAATATGAAAAATTTTTTATCAGCTTATTTGTCTTCATAAATTCCTCTTTTTAGAAAATACTTCGATAAGTCAAAACATTCATTTCTCCGGCTGTTGTCACCAGATAAACCATATCCGCTGCAATCACTATTAAGATCAGTAAGATTTTCTTCCATCGACTTTCTTCCGTTTTCAGAAGATTCGGTAAAAAGAAGATCTCCCCCATAAAAAAGTAATATACAAATCTCTGATACTCAGGAATCCATGTACAGAACATCGCAATTACGGCTCCGATCATCACGCCATTAAAATATACCCGGTTCTTTTCATCGCAACGTTCCTTTGGACTTCTGGCAACCAAAATCAAGGTAACTACAGTTGTCATAAGTATCATTGTCAGATATGGCACATTCAGAGAATATGTTTTAGATATATAATTCGACTGCAGATATCTTGGCAGAAAGGTTTTAAAAAGAAATGTCAAAATATCTGTCAGGAAAAAGTTAATCGGGAGTGCACACATACTGATAACAAAATACATGGAAAATTTGATCTTTTTATTCAGAATGAAATAAAACGGTATCATAATAAATGCAGTGAAATGAAACAGGCCTGCAATACATACGCACACCAAATATTTCCAGAACTTTCTGTTTTGAATATACTGAATTCCCCAAAGAATCATCCCCATAGAGACAAACTGGCGAATCTGATTTAAACCGAGAAGAAAAAAGTATCCTCCAAAAAAGAATAAAAGATAACTTAAAGCATAATTTTTCGAATATTTCCATATGCACAAGATCAACAGCCCATACGCAAGAAAGCAGGTAATAAAGTATACCCACTGGAAATCAAGACCTGCTCTAATCACAAAAATATTTATCAGCTTATATGCGATATCAACATCCTGTTCTCTTCCTGCGGCAATATTCTGATAATACCGGTAATAGTTGATATAGTCATTTCCGACATAAGACATACAGCTGTTTACCAGATACATTGGAAGAAACGTCCCCAAAACACTAATCCCAAGAAGTAAATAGTTTGTTTTATTTTCGTAAAAAGTTTTTCCCGCCGCCTGGCACCGCTGTTCGCACCTCTGCCAAAGAAATGCGAATCCAACGGTAATCAGCAGCATAATCGTATATGTTCTGATAGTTCACCATTCCTTTTTTATTCGACTCCAATAATTCCAACGACAGTTACATTGTAATTACCAAAAATCTCTATTTCTTTATCCAGATCACGCTTCAGTGATTTTCCAATACACTCCACAAGAATCACTTTTCCACATCCGTTTTCCATATCAGCACCGGATGTCAGTGGAGACTTCACTGCCCGAAATCTCTCTTTTTTGCACTGTGTATTCAGACGATCCGCAATATTACGGACAAGTTTAAAGTCGGTACTTCCACATACAGCAATAGGCACATCATCATCAAATCGATTCCTGATATCAGTCAGGACCACCTGCCATAAGTTTTCATCATTCGGAAATGCAGTTTTATTTCCTTCCAGTCCGGCAATCCATCTGCGATAAAGTTTTGTAATACCGCTACCCCTCTTTTTATAGCAGAGTCCATAAGTTCTGATATTCTCCTTCTGCAACTGTGCCCAGATCAAAACTTTTCTTGACATCATATACATTAGGAAAACAATAATCAGAGCCGCCACACATCCGATAATAACTCCCCATACACATCCTTTTATTGTCTGTTTGATCACTGTTGACATCGTCATGGTTGAAGCAGCCGGTGTACTTCCTCCTACATTTCTGCTCGGAGAAGCACCTGCAGAAGTCTCCGGAAGTTCATATCTTGTTGCCTGGGCAACTTTTGTATACTCAAAATGAGGATACTGCTCTTCCACTGCCGCAGTAAGAAGCCCCTCATATGCAGTCACCACTTCCTTTGAAAATTCTTCATTTAAGGAATAAAAACCAATCGTTACATAATTCTGTGTAACAGACACTGAAAACTGCCTGCGAAAATCATATTCCACATATTCATTGTTTCGTTCTTTATCAAGAATATATCCATATGTAGACATCAGCTCCCGCATTTTATCGCCGTAAATTTTAGCCTGTTCAAAAAACTGGTCATGCATCTGCGTCATAATCTCATTATCATTTTTCACTGCATTATACGCATTCGCAATTTCTTCTCCTCTTGCAATGCCTGTTGTCCCGACAACCTCATAATTCGGACCGACATTCACACTGATTTCTGACCAACATTTCATGGGCTCACTTACAGAAACGGCCTGAGCAGTCTCCTGAGGCTGATTCTGTGATGCTCTGTAATCCTGATACAGACTCTGAAATCTAAATCCTGCAAATCCGATTGTTCCGATACATACGATCACAATAATGATTTTCCATTTTCTCAAAATATATGCTATAAAGTCATTCAAATCGTAAAAGTTCTCCATACATCTGTTCCTTTCTTCTATTTGAACTGTCTGATTCTTTTTGCCACAATTTCTGCTGCTCTTCCGGTTTCCTTATTGATCAGCAGTTTTTGATGCTCCTCAATCTTTTGTTTAGCTTCTTCTTCATCAAACGACCGAATTAGCTTCTGAAGCTCCTCATTGCTTTTGGCAATCGGAAATGCCCAGGTGTCCGGATCCGTATAGAAATTACGCTCTTTACTGTACTGATCAAGATCCGGCGCAAACAGAAATCCCGGTTTAAATGTCAGTGAATAGTCCCAGATTGTCGATGAATAATCTGTAATAAAGACGTCTGCCGCATATAAAAGTTCCTGCATGTCCGGATAATCACTTGCATTGATACTGCCATCATAGCTTGTCTCTTTTACAAAATGATGCTTCCGCATCAGGAATGCCCATTCTCCTCCAAACCGTTCTTTTAAAGCTTCGATACACCCCTGACTGTCCAGTTCTGAATGAAATGTTGCCGTCTGTTCTTCTCCCCGGTATGTCGGAGCAAACAGTACTGTCTTCGTCTCTTTTTTCAGTCCAAAATATTCTCTGACTTTCCCTTTGATATCTTCTGTTGTTCCTGTCACAAGAAAGTCATTTCTTGGCATACCGCATTCCAGAAACCGTTTTTTCGGAACCATTTTTGCTGTTGTCATCACTTCAGAAAATTTACGGCTGCTTGACAAAAAAATATCTGTCTGTCTGCCGCAAATCTGATTGATCTTTAAATCAACCGGGTGCTGATCTGTTATGAAATCAACACCTGATCTTTTATATGCTCCTCCGCCATGCCATGTATTGATAAACAGCTGCGTTTTCCTTTTTGGAATAAAACTTCCAAAACCATCATTACTGATCAGTACTTTGGATGTCATCATGGCAATCAGATCTTTGATGCTCCCCGGTTTCACATAGGTGGTATCTGCTTCATCACTTACACCATCATACTGCCAGATATATTCATATTCTCCCGGATAAGTTTCTTTCATATACCGGTAAATATAGAGCGGATTACAGCGAATTCCGCTTCCTCTGTCAGCCGAAAGATAAATACGATTCCTTCGAACCGGCCGGATATACAGTACTTTCAAACCGATCCTGCACAAATAGATAATTCCTAATTTTAAGTACTTCAAATGATTCACCCCTTATCGTTTCTGTTTCAATACAGCAAACATCAATGGCAGTTTGTTCTTACATACAAAAATAACTCTACCGGATAAAAGGATGCCGTACGTACATTTTCTCTTCACTAACAAGATCATTACTTTTAGAAGTATCCCCTCTGTTTCCGCATACGGAATCAGTTCCTGTACCAGCTGTTCATTTAACATACGTTGTATCCACTTTTTTCTGCTGTGAAAATTCATATTCGCACGTTTGTCACAGTTTCTCTGTACGGCAGAAAAAATATATCTTGTATACAATGCTCCCAGCACAGAACGGATTTCATCGCTGCACTTATTCCAGATTTCGTATTGTCTGTAAATCAGATCAATCCGTTTCCTGTGCAGCTTGTAATACTCTGGCACAAACTTAGACGTCAGGCTGTTATCCATTCTTTTATTATAATGATATCCTGAATATGGTATCACATTCATTTTTTGAATGTTCATGCAATATTTTACATTAAACAGGATATCTTCGATCAATGTAATTTTTTCAAACTGAAGTCCGATATCTTTCAGGTAATCCAAGTCATAAATCTTATTCCATGCATATCCATATAAGGTCTTTTTTTCCAGTTCAATAATATATTCCCTTAGTTCATCCTGCTCCGAAAAATAATGTTGTTCCGGTAAGATCTTCTCACTATGATGAAACCGGTTATTTTCATCATAATAATCTTCTGTAAGACCAAATACTACAATTTCTGCCGGATTTCTTTTCAGTGACTCCTTTACCATTTCAAAAAGTCCATCATCTACATAGTCGTCAGAATCCATGAACCAGATATATTTTCCTTTCGCTTCTTTTAACCCGGTATTTCTTGCCATACTGAGTCCCCGGTTGACCTCATGATGTATTACCCTGATCCTTTCATCAGAAGCCGCAAATTTCTCACAAAGGCTTGGGCAGCCATCCGGTGAATGATCATCCACTAAAATAATTTCAAAGTCTTGTATACTTTGATCAAGAATACTATGCACCGCCTTCTTGAGATGCTTTTCCACATTATACACCGGCATCACCACACTGATCCACGGTTGTCTCTTTTCCATTATCTTCCCGCCTTTAATTTTGTAAACAGTTTCGTGTTCTTTGTTTTTACAAATGTGATCACTTTCGCCTCAAGATAAGTAAGCCATGTGCTCTTCCAGCGTACCGGCAAAAGCATTACCTTCATATAGGAAGATCTTGGTCTCGCGATTCTGACCATTTTCTCTACTCTTGGATTTGCCAGCATCTTTTTGATCTCGTCCCGTTTTTCTTTTTCTGTCATATCACATTTCGGGTTGGTGACATTTTCCACGCATCCGATAAAGCGTTCAATATATCTTCTGGCGATCATCTCTTTGCTTCTCGCGTCTCCGACATGCCATTCCTTATAAAGATCCATCATCCAGCCATGTTCTTCTTCCCGTTTTTCGTACATTCCCGGGCGGTAAGCCGCTGTCTCGGATTCGGAACGTGCCCGGAGAAAATGGTAGTACTGTCTGTGAGTCACTGTCACCCGTTCTACGTTTCTTACAATGCTGACATTAAACGGGAAATCATCCCAGAATGTTTCCGGAAACCGAAGATTGTTTTCCATGATGTATCTGGATTCAAAAAGCTTGTTCCACGGTGTGTAGAGCAGGTTTTTATCGAACAGTTTGTAGGCATTGCGGCGGAAAGACTCTTTGTCCGGATATACGGCATCCTCCACCACATAGTCATCTGTCACATAATTCTCTTTATCGTAGTAGGTATCGATATAAAATCCTGCCACGACAAGCTGAGCGTTATCACGTTTTGCAAGCTTGTACATATCTTCCAGCATGGTCGGCTCTGCCCAGTCATCGGAATCCATGAAATACATGTATTCCCCTTTTGCAATATCAATTGCTGTATTTCTGGCACTTGGAGCTCCCCCGTTTTCTTTATGGATCACATGAATTCTCTCATCTTCTGCGGCATAGGCATCGCAGATTTCACCGCTCCGGTCCGGAGTTCCGTCATCGACGATCAAAAATTCCCAGTCTTTTAATGTCTGGGCCTGAATGCTCTCAATCGCCTTTCCTACATATTCTTCTACCTTATAGACAGGCATAATGACACTGACTTTGATTTTATTTTCTCCCATAATCACGCTCTCCTACTGTAATTCTTTTTCCACAAGCTGAAATGCGGATTCAATCACTTTGTCCATGTCATAATATTTGTACTCCGCAAGTCTTCCGCCAAGAAGCAGATGTTCCTCATCCGCAAGGTTTCTGTATTTCTGATAAAGTTCCTGATTTTTATCGTCATTAACCGGATAATACGGCTCCATACCCTCTTCCCAGTCGGTCGGATATTCTTTGGTAATCACAGTTTTCTCCTGAGTTCCAAATTCAAAGTGCTTATGCTCAATAATCCGGGTATACGGAGTTTCTCTGTCGGTATAATTGACAACCGCCACACCCTGATGATTTTTCTCATCAAGCACTTCCGTCTCAAATTTCAGACTCCGGTACTCCAGCTTTCCAAAACGATATCCGTAATATGCATCCAGCATTCCGGTATAGAGCACCTTCTCACCCAGTGCATTGTATTTCTCTTTTTCCTCGTTATAGTCAACGCCAAGCTCTACATCGCATCCTTCAAACAGAGCGTTAATCAAAACATTGTACCCGCCGATCGGAATTCCCTGATAAAGATCGTTAAAATAGTTATTATCGTAGGTATATCTCACCGGAAGGCGCTTAATGATAAACGCCGGAAGATCTTTACAGTCTCTGCCCCACTGTTTTTCCGTGTATCCTTTGATGAGTTTTTTATAAATATCCTCTCCTACAAGGCTGATGGCCTGCTCCTCCAGGTTTTTCGGTTCTCCCTTGACTGCGGCCTTCTGTCTGTTGATGATTTCTTCCGCCTCTTTTGGAGTCGCAATTCCCCACATCTTACTGAAAGTATTCATATTGAACGGCATATTGTAAATTTCACCTTTGTAGTTTGCGACAGGAGAATTCGTATAACGGTTAAACTCTACAAGAGAATTGACAAAATCCCATACTTTCCTGTTGCTTGTATGGAAAATATGGGCGCCATATTTGTGTACATGAATTCCCTCGATATCCTCACAGTAAAGATTCCCTCCGAGAGTTTCTCTTTTTTCCACAATCAGGCAGGTCTTCCCTGCTTTTTTTGCAAAGTACGCAAAAGTACCTGCAAATAACCCTCCGCCTACAATCACATAATCATACTTTTTCATATCCTGTTATTCCTCCGCTTCCGTTTCTTCTGCTTCTTTAAAAATATATTGACTTGTTTCGCCTGTCCGGAACGCCTCCGTGCTGTCCGATTTCAGAAGGACAATCGCCGTCTGGAAAATCAGCTGAATATCGCGCAAAATATTGAATTCTTCAATATAGATCATGTCCATGATCAGCTTGTCTTTTGGTGATGTATTATATTTCCCCGCAATCTGCGCGTATCCGGTCAGTCCCGCCTTCACCCGGAGTCTGTAACGGAATTCCGGAAGTTCTTCCTCGTACGCCTCCACATTTTCCAGCATCTCCGGACGAGGTCCTACAAAACTCATATCCCCTTTTAAGATATTGATCAGCTGAGGCAGCTCGTCCATCCGGATTTTCCTCAGAATTCTTCCCGGTTTGGTAATCCGGTCATCGTCATCTGTTACAGAGTGATTTTCTACATTTTCTTTCATCGTCCGGAATTTGTACACTTCAAAAACACGTCCGTTTAATGTCGCACGCTTCTGCTTGAAAAAAATGTGTCCTCCATCATATGCTTTGATCGCAATTGCACTGACAATCCAGATTGGAGAAGTTACGATTCCAAGAACAATCGCAAGAGACATATCCAGAAGTTTCTTCATAACACGCTGTTCCATCGTCCAGGCTTTGACATTGGCATTCAGAACGGAAACATCGTCCAGAAGATAGTATTTGGCACTCATCTCAACAATATCCTCGATTTCCGGATTAAAATAAATATTGATCTTATACTTATAACAAAATCTTACTATTTTACTTCTGACCTCAAGCGGAACGTCATGAATAAACACGGTATCGGCTTTCTTTACCGTCTCAAGAAGATGTCTATCTCTATAGTCCATGATATAGTCGATTTTATACTGTTTTTTATATTTCAGAATTCCTCTTACAATATTATCAAGGCTTTCCTGAGAAGATGTTACGATACAGCAGCTCTCCGGCTTGTGAATCGTAAAAAACAGTCCGTTTCCGGCATACGCAAAGATGATAATAATAATGACCTGAACAATAAAACTCAAAATCAGAGACCCGATGCTGTCGAGCCGGAATGCATAAATGCTTGGAGTAATCGTATTCATAATCATCAGCTGAATATACGTCACAATATCCGTGAACAAAACAGCCAGAGAAAGTGAATAGATGATCGGTTTACTCTTTCTCCGGCCTACATCATACTTGCCGTAAATGCTGAGAAACAAAAGCCCTACAATGCAGTATGTGGAAAACGTAATTCCCATCGTTCTGGAAAGTACGCCGAGAGCCTTATTTTCTCTGGACATAATAAACATAAAGGTGCCCATCAATAAAATATATAGCAACAATTTGATGCACAGCCACATGGTTGACTCAAATTTTTTCAGTTCTCGTTTCATAAAACACCTCTCTGGTCTACAAACTTCCTATATTATATAAGATTTCCATACTTTCCGCAAGTTTTTAGACCTTAAAAATTTCTTATCTTGTAATAATTTTGTAACACTTTTTTCTCAAAATCCTTTCTAAGCCTTTATCTTTTCCAATGTATTGTCATACTTTTCTTCATTTATCAATTTTCTGAAATTTTTGTGAAAATAAAAAACAAGGAGAATCCCGTAAAAGATTCTCCTTGTTTTCCGCGTTTACTGTATTACCATTGCATTTCTGTTCATGGTCCTATACGCTTTTTCAAAACTCGAAAAGCTGTATTCTACTTTTCCCCGGATAGGATCATTGACTTTTACCACTTTTCTGTTTTTATCATAGCCGGTCAGAACGACACAGTGGGCTCTGGACGGCCAGTAAAAGGTAACACCATTTTTTCTTCCTGCCCGGAACCATGTCGTACTTCCCATATTGAGGGTTCCCCACACAACAACCGGCATTCCCTTGTCAATATACTGAAACAGTCCTTCAAGCGATGTTCCGGTAATATTTTTGGCAGATCTGTTTTTCACGTTGACCGCCTTGAAATAGTTCGCCGCCGTCTGGCAGATCACCGGGGCCCAGCATCCATAACCGCCTGTCAGTGAGCCCGGATTCCCCATATAGGCCGCATATGGATTTGTGGAATGAAGCGGCCCTCTTGGAAGATATTTATTACAGACATCATTTGTCGTCAGCATATACCCATAATACCGAAGTACCATATATAAAGAAATTGCCTCACACCCGTTCGGATACTTTGGATTCTGATAGGTCAAAGGTACATTTAATGACTTCTTCCCCGTATACTGTTTATAGTATCCTGAATTTGCCGGAGCATTTCCTCCTTTGGGAACCATCTGGATCTGGAGTGCCTCCATACGATATCCGTATCCTGTCGTTCCGGCACTCTGACCATTTTTCGCCCACCCAAGCCAGCCAAAATTCTGGACATGGGCACGGTAGTAAATATCGTAGTACTTTGCGATCTCTCCGGTCAGTTGAATCTGAACCGCCTCCATACGAAGCGCCCTGCCGGTTGTCCCCGCAAGGGCTCCATTCTGTTTCCAGCCCTGCCAGCCGATATTCTGCACATGGGCGCGGTACTGAATTCCTCCGGATCTTCCATTCATGGCTGCATTCGTCAACCGGATTTTCAAAGCTTCCATCCGAAGACTCTTCCCGACCGTACCAAGAATCTGATTATTTGTGACTTCACGGGTATTCCCGATATTCTGCACATGACCGGAATACTTCAGATTTCCCGTGCTGTACCCTTTACAAAACGCATTTCCGGCTGTTCCCGGTGCCGGATCACCTTTTTTGACCAGACAGATTTTCATTGCCTCCATCCGATAGTAAAAAGCTTCGGTTCCGGCGCTCTCACCGTTTTTCGCCCAGCCAAGCCACCCAAGCTGCTGAACATGAGCAGAATAGTATACATCATAATATCTGGCAAGTTCTCCCGTCAGCTCAATCTGGATCGCTTCCATTCTGAGCGACTTTCCTTTCGTACCTGCCAGTTCACCATTTTGTTTCCAGCCCTGCCAGCCGATATTCTGGACGTGGGCGCGGTACCGGATTCCTCCGGACGGACAACCTGATTCCCCGGCTCCTTTTATAGTCAGCCTTAGACCTTCCATCCGCTTTTTCTCTCCGGTCGTTCCAATCAACTTTCCAGAACCCGTTGTCGTCCGGTCGCCGTATATCTGAATATGTGCTGTGGCGGATAATGCGGAAGATGGAAGTCCTTTTACAAAATATCCCTGATTTTCTCCAGGCGCTTCGCTTCCTTTCTCCACCAGGCAGATCCGAATTGCTTCGACCTGCCGTGAAAAAGCTTCTGTTCCGGAACTCTGTCCGTTTTTCGCCCAGCCGAGCCAGCCGATGTTCTGGACATAGGTTGTATAATACACGTCATACTGCTCTTTTATTTCACCTGTCAATTCGATCTGTACTGCTTCCATCCGAAGGGATTGTCCCTTTGTTCCGGCATAATCGTCATCACTGACCCAGTCCATCCAGCCGATATTCTGCACATGGGCCCGGTACCGGATTCCTCCGGCAGGCTGTTCCTCCCCTTCTTTTGTATAAAGCTTTATGGAAATCCCCTCTATTCTCTGTCCGGATCCCGGCCGGCCCGCCACAGCACCGTCCATCACGGGTTTTTCCATATTACTCTGTCCGGATATCTGATAAGACACGCCTGCCACCGGTTCTTCCAGACTCTGTGTCAGCAGATCCTGCTCTTCCTCTGCCGCTTCTTCTGTCTGACCTTCTGCATCCATATCCGGAGTTGTTTCATCTGTGTCTTCCGGGATTTCTCCATCCGGAAGAGTCTCTGTTTCCCCGCCTGTCTTGCCAGCTTCCTCTTCACCGGCTCCGGCTTCCGGGTCCTGTTCCTCAGTGCTTCCGGCATCATCCTGGCTGCTGTCAGTATCATCCTGAACAGAATCCGGGGCATCTGCGTCTTCCGCCGGATCCATATCCGGATTTTCACCGGATTCTGCCATGTCTCCCTGATCCGTCAGATCTGTCTCCTGATTTTCCTGCGTTTCTTCCACAGTACCAACTGTCTTTTCCTGTGCAGGCATCTGGTCTGTTCCGGCGGCCGATGCCGGAACAAGCTGTCCTCCTGCCAGTGTCAGAGCCAGAATACACGCTATGAACCGTTTTTTCTGCTTTCTCATTTTCCGCCTCCCTATACAAATGGTCTTGCGACCCCTGCAATCAGGGAGCGGTGTGAATTCTGAAGCGGCCATACTACTACTTTATTTGGCCAGGATTCAATCACCCTGTTATTTCCGAGATAAATCGCCACATGGATAATCGTTCCATTTGCGCTCTTATAGAATATCAGATCTCCTCTCTGCCGCTGTGAATACGGAACATGTTTCATCGGGAGATTCCATAAATTCCTGCATTCATATTCGTATCCCGGTCTTGAATGGCGGATCGGACTCACCGGAGCCGGATCAATTCCTGCGGAATACAGTGCCTGCATAACAAGGCCGCTGCAGTCCAGTCCGTGATTCGGATCTCCTGAAGCTCCGATAATATATGGATTTCCAAGATACTGATACGCCGTACTGATCATAGCCTCGATACAGTCACTGCGTGTGCTTGCCGGATTCGTCTTCAGAGGACTTGCGTATGCTCCAAGATGATACCATGCAGACTCGGAATATCCCATCTTTTTCCAGGTTGCCAGATCGACCACACCTGTCGCCGAAAGACCGTTCCTTCTCTGATAATTCCTTACAGCGTTGATGGTCGTGGAGTCCATGATTGCCCTTCTTCCGGAAAGTCCAAGTTTTCTCTGTACATACCAGACTTTCAGGCCCATGTATCCTCTGCTCAGATTATATCCGCCGCCGCTTAACGTCTTCTGCACATGTCTGATCTGGAGGTACTGCTTTGGATTCTGATAGCGATACGTATTATAGTATGCCTTTCCTGTCTGATAGGCACTCTGACTGTCTTTTTTCGGCACCAGTTTAATCTGAATGGCTTCGATTCTCAGAGACAGGCTGCTCGTTCCGGCAGACTCTCCATCCTTAGCCCAGCCCAGCCATCCGAAATACTGTGAATGAACCCGATAATATACGTGATAGTAGGAAGCCAGTTCGCCGGTCAGTCTGATCTGAACGGCCTCCATCCGTTTTCCCTGTCCGGTTGTTCCGGCAAGAGTCCCTTCCTGTTTCCAGCCCTGCCAGCCGATATCCTGTACATGGGCACGGTACTGGATACTTCCTTTCGCCAGTCCATCTGCGGAATCATTCAGGTTGATCGAAAAACCTTCCAGCCTTCTTCCTTTTCCAACGGTTCCAAGTGTGGCACCGCCCTTTACTGCCGCTACGTTTCCCACGTTCTGAACATGACCGGAATAGGTCAGATCATTGTTCGTGTAATTTTTCAGATAAGCATGCGCTGTAGAGCCCGGGGCTTTCCATCCTTTCGGTACAAGCTGGATCTGGACCGCCTCCATACGGTATCCGAATCCGCTTGTTCCTGATACGGCTCCATTCTTAGCCCATCCCAGCCATCCGTAATTCTGAACATGTACCCGATAATACACATCGTAAATCTGAGCGATTTCACCGTCAAGCTGAATCTGAACCGCTTCCAGGCGCAGCGCCTTTCCAGTTGTTCCGGCACTGCTTCCGTTCTGTTTCCAGCCCTGCCAGCCAATATTCTGCACATGGGCCTGATAGCGGATATTTCCCGACGCATATCCGTCCATCCCTTTCAGCCGGACAGAAAGAGCCTCCATCCGCTTATACTGTCCTACTGTTCCCAGAACGCTTCCGGATTTAACCTCTTTTACATTTCCAAGTGTCTGGACATGGCCGGAATAATAAAGCACATTTTTCAAAAAACCATATCCGACAGCCGGAGCCGTACCGCCATCCTTTTTCACCAGTTTGACTTCGATGCCTTCCAGCCTGAGTCCAAAGGCCTCACTTCCTGCTGCCGCCCCGTTCTTTACATATGGAAGCCATCCATAATTCTGAATATGTACCCGATAGTATATATCATAATACTCCGCGATTTCCCCGGTCAGACGGATCCGGATGGCTTCCAGACGAAGTGCTCTTGCCTGTGTTCCGGAAAGCTGTCCATCCCGTTTCCAGCCCTGCCAGCCGATATTCTGTACATGGGTCTGATATTCAATGCTTCCTTCATAATCGCTTTTTGAAAGCTTCAGCTCAATTGCTTCCAGCCGCTTGTAAAGCCCGCTGGTTCCGGCCATCTCTCCGTCCTTCTTCCAACTCTGCCAGCCAATATCCTGCACATGGGTTCGATAGGTAAGCTCCGGCAGCACAGCCTCCTGCTCGTTCTCAAGCGCCGCTTTTTCCTGTACATCCGCCTCTGTCTGCTGCTGTACAGCCTCCGCCTGCGCCTCTTCCGCCGGCTGCGTCTGCTCTTCACTCTCTGCTGCCGGATTCTCTGTCTGTCCTTCTTCCTCCGACGGTGTCTGCTGTTGAGAATCTTCTTCTCCGGCTCCACCCAAAGTTTCATCCGCTTCTGTTTCCGTAGTACTTTCATTTACAGAATCCGGATTCTGTTGAGCCTGACCTGCCAGGTCATTCTGAGACTCCTGGTCCACTGCGTTTTCCTCTTCCACAGCTTCATATGGTACTGTATACTCTGCCTCCGGATTTCCGGTCGAATCCTCTGCATAGGACACCGGAACCGCCGTCAGTGCAACCGCAAACGCCAGTACCCACGCTGCTGCGCACTTCATCATTTTTCTCATTCCTGATCCCTCTCTCTTTCCTTTGATAACTCTTTACTCCTTAATAAATTCCTTTTTCAATCAGTTCTTTGATAGCATTCACCACACTTTCCTTGTCCTCTTTATAAGTGACTCCAAACCACTTGTCCTTTGAATTCAGCACGGTGACTTCTGCCCTGCCCTCTTTCAGAAGTCCTCCGATAATGGTCGGAAGCAGATATTCTGCTTTCAGATCATCTGCTTTTGTTGTTTCAAGGAATTCATGAAATCCCTTTTCCAGAATATCCAGAAATTCCGGCTGCAATCCCCACATATTCATGGATACCGGAACATCAAGCTCCAGCTCTTTTGCTCCGTCTTCCGCCTCAGCCTTGTCTCCTTTTCTGATAATATTGTGTGTTTCCACAATGTTTGTCAGATGTCCGTTTTCATCGACCTCACAGACACCTCTTGTCACTCCCCCGTTTTCACTCAAGGTGTTGTTCAGTACGAATCCAACCATGCAGATCGGCTCTTTTCCTGATGCTTCTTTTTTCTCTTTCAGATACTGATATGCCTCCACATATGCTTCTTTTCCGTAGAAGTCATCTGCATTGATAACAAGAAACGGCTCTGTTACCTTACCCCGGCATGCCAGAATTGCCTGCCCTGTTCCCCAAGGCTTTGTTCTTCCCTGGAATTTTTCCTGAAATTCCTGCGGAATGTCATCCAGCTCCTGAAAAGCATATTCAACAGGAATCTGTTTTTCAATCCGTTCCCCGATGACCTCTTTGAAATCTTTTTCCAGGTCTTTTCGAATGACAAATACAACTTTGTCAAATCCGGCCTCCACGGCATCCCGGATTGAATAGTCCATAATGATTTCCCCATTTGGCCCTACCGGTTCCAGCTGTTTTATCCCTCCGCCAAATCTGCTGCCGATACCGGCCGCCATAATCACTAAAGCTGCTCTGCTCATCACTTTTTCTCCTTTTATAAATTAAGATTTTTCTTCATTATACTGAATTTTTCGATGATTGTCTACCGACACGCCCGCCCGTTTCTTTTTTGGTAATATAAAAAGGACAGGATATCCTGCCCTTTATCTTAATTTTCAATCAGTCTGTCAACTGCGCTGAAGAATGCGCGGAAGCCTGCTCTCGTAATATTGGCGCTGACACCAACTCCGTATGTTTCTTTTCCGGTGCGGTTATCATGCAGACAGATATAAGCAGCTGCCTTTGCCTCGGATCCTTTGCTCAGTGCATGCTGTGAATAATCCACCAGTGTGAAATCCATGCCGGTTTCGTCTGCCATCAGCTTTTTAAGTGCGGCAAGCGGACCGTTTCCTACTGCTTTTGCACTCTTTAATTCTTCACCTGCCATGAATACTACTTCTACTTCTGTCTCATTTTCAGCCACATCTTCTGCCTTTGCCCGAATGAATTCATACGGTGTCTTTTTCCGCAGATATTCTTTTTCAAATACTTCCATGATGGTTGCCGGTGCAACTTCACCCTGTTCTTCCGCAATCTTCTGGATTACATCTGCAAACTCTTTGTGCATCCTTTTCGGAAGCTTGTAGCCGAACTCGCTGTCCATCACAAACGCTACACCGCCTTTTCCTGACTGGCTGTTGATCCGGACAATCGGCTCATATTCTCTTCCGATGTCGGATGGATCAATCGGAAGATACGGTACTTCCCACCATTCCTGATTCTTCTCATGCATTGCCTGCATACCTTTGTTGATGGCATCCTGATGAGAACCTGAAAATGCAGTGAACACCAGCTTTCCGGCATATGGATGACGCATCGGAACATCCATCTTGCTGCATCTTTCGTAAACTTCTTTGATCTCTGTCACATTTTCGATATTCAGCTCCGGATTAATACCCTGTGAGAACATATTGTAAGCAACGGTGAGAATATCCAGGTTTCCTGTTCTCTCTCCGTTTCCAAAAAGCGTTCCCTCCACTCTGTCTGCTCCTGCGAGGAGTGCGAGCTCGGTCGCGGCAACACCGGTTCCTCTGTCATTATGCGGATGAATGCTGAGAATCACGCTTTCCCTGTCGCTGAAATGGCGGTTCATCCATTCAATCTGATCTGCATACACATTCGGTGTTGTCATTTCCACAGTAGCCGGAAGGTTAATGATGATAGGTTTCTCTTTTGTCGCTCCCCATTCTTTCTGAACAGCCTCACACACTTCCAGAGCATAATCAAGTTCTGTTCCGGTAAAGCTTTCCGGGGAATATTCCAGCCTTAAATTCCCCTCAAAGTCCTCCGCGTATTTTTTTACCATCCTTGTTCCATCAAGGGCAATTTCTTTAATTTCTTCTTTTCCCTTTTTGAATACAACTTCCCTCTGAAGGGTGGACGTAGAGTTGTAGATATGTACGATCGCATTCTTCACTCCTTTGAGAGACTCAAATGTTCTCTGCACAAGATGATCTCTGCACTGTACAAGCACCTGAATCCATACATCATCCGGAATCAGATTTTCATCCACCAGTTTCCGCAGAAAATCATACTCAATCTGGGAAGCAGACGGAAATCCTACTTCGATCTCCTTAAACCCAAGTTTGACAAGCAGGTTAAACATCTCTATTTTTTCTTCTACAACCATTGGTTCAATCAATGCCTGGTTTCCATCTCTTAAATCCACGCTGCACCATACCGGTGCTTTTTCGATCTGTTTATCCGGCCAGGTCCGTTCTGGATACGGAACAACCGGCACCCTCCTGTATCTCTGATAATTCAGCATTCCAATCACACTCCTCATTCTTCTGTCTCTATTCACCCAGTCCGCTCTCAACAAGTGCCACCATTGTCTCAAGTGCCTGTTTTTCATCTTCTCCGTCACAGATGATCTCCAGTTCATCTCCGCATTTCACACAGGCTCCAAGAACACTGAGAACACTTTTTGCATTGCTCTCGCCTTTATTCGTACGGAACTTTACACTGCACCGAAATTCAACCGCAGTCTTACAGAACAGTCCTGCGGGCCTCAGATGAAGTCCCGTAGGATTGCTTACAACTACTTTCCGGCTAACCATAGTATTCCCTCCAGTTATTCACTTTCTTCGTTTTCAACCTGTTCCAGCCTGACCTTGATGACAACATCTTCCGCCAGTGAACATCCTTCCGGCAGTCTTACTTCCACCGGTACATCATATTCTCCCGGCTCTCGATATGTGACAAGATTAATTGACAGACTGCCTTCTCCAAGTTCCAGAGAATCCAGGAGTTCCTGATCTCCCTGAACCTTGATCTCCAGATTGTTGCCGGATACATAGGAATAGCGGAGACCTTCCTGCAGATTGTTCACGACAATGGATCCTGTCGGCATCTCCAGAGTCCTGCTTCCTTCCTCTTCAATTCCTATTGTGACGACAACCGCTCCGGCATTTTTATCAATCAGCTCCACGCCATCCGGGAGATACGGGGTAATATCAACCACAACCTCCTCTTTACTGTTCAGATTCTGAATGTTCAAAGCACTTGCAGGGATCTCAATCTTGTCAAGATCTTCAAGTACATCTGAACTTCCTGATACCTGAACCTCCGTTGGTTCTGTCGTGATACCTGTAAATATGTATCCGTCAGCCGTCCTGATGGATGATGTGTCGAACTCCAGCTGGAGTCGTTTTGTATTTCTCACCTCAACCTGAACACTTACATCGTTCTCATCTCTCAGATCCTGAAGTGTGAGCAGCGTATTATCGATTGTCTTTCCTTCCGCGTCATAGAATACCAGCTTGGACTGAAGTGTCGTATCTTCTGCCAGTCCGGTTACATCTACTTCAGCAACCACCTTGTCAATCTGATCGATGATGGACTTCGGTCCATTGACTCTTACTTTCTCCGGATCTGCTTTAATTTCTCCCAGCACGTATCCATCTCTGACGCTTCCTGTTGTTGTCGGCGTAATCGGGAATGTATTCTGTGCTTCATCCTCGATCGTTACCTGCAGATTTCTCGGACTGGAATATGCCTCCACATATTCAAATCCCGGTATCGACACCTCAATCGGAACCTGTGAACCAAGAGACATCTCTTTCATATCCGCAGATGCTTTAATGTCAGAAACAGTCATGCTGTGCAGGACAGACCTCTTGGCCCTTACTGTCACCCGGACCGTATCTGTTTCATCTTCAATCTGATAGGTCTTTCCTTTACTGGTCACAACCTCCGGATGCAGTACTTCAACCGGTACATTTGAAAACTGCACGGATGTAACCGGATCGTCAACGTTTACAACGACTGCCCATAAAAATACGGCAAGTGCAAGCGACAACAGCTTCAGAGGGAGGTTTTTAGTCAGTTTCTTTTTCATGTTTCCGCCTTCCTTTCCACAGTTTCGCTATTTTCTTTTCCGTATTCTTCGTCTGAATCTTGATCAGACTCTCCTTAAGATATTCCGGAGTCACATTTCTTACAAGCTGTCCGCCCTGTGCTACAGACACGTATCCGGTCTCCTCGGATACCGCAATGATCAGCGCGTCGCTGACTTCGCTCATTCCAAGAGCAGCTCTGTGCCGTGTCCCCAGTTCCTTACTGATCTCCATGTTATCTGAGAGCGGCAGGTAACAGGTCGCGGAAACAATCCGGTTTTCCCTTACAATAATTGCACCGTCATGCAGCGGGGTATTATGCTCAAAAATATTAATCAGAACCTGGGAAGATACAATACAGTCCATATAGATTCCGGTACTTTCATACTCCGTCAGACGGATCGCCTGCTCCACTACAATCAGTGCTCCTGTCTTTACTTTTCCCATGGCGAAGCATGCTTCCACAATCGCATCGATCGTCCTGCTGCTGAACCGTTCGTTTTCTTTCCCCTTGTCAAGCGGCACAATCGCTGTGAGGAACCGTTTTTCCCCAAGCTTTTCCAGCGCCCGGCGAAGCTCCGGCTGGAAAACCACAATCGCCGCGGTCGCAAGGATCGATACACTGTTCCTTGCAATCCACAAAATGGTATTCATCTTCAATATGGCTGCAACAAGAATGAAAACAGCAAGGACCAGAATTCCCTTTAGCAGCATCCATGCCTTTGTGTTTTTGATCCAGACCATGATCTGATAGATCAGAAACGCTACAATCACAATTTCCACAATATCCGTCCAGTAAATATCCGGCAGATACCAGTCCGGAAAATATCCTCTCATAGCTTCAAAAAATCTGCTGTTCATTCCTGTCACCTCCCATCATCTTATACTCACCCATGTTATCCCCTTTTTTCTTTTGCTATTTAGATTCGTCTTTATCGTCCAATTCATTTTTCAGCAGCTTCTCAAGATCCATTTCTTCCTGAAGCTGCTTGGCCAGAAGCATCTCTTCTGTCATCCCCGGTATGTAGGTCTTCTCTGTAGTTTTTTCCGCCGGAGACGGGGAAACTTCTTCTATTTCTTCGATCCTTGTATCCCGGTTTTTGTTCTCATTCTTTTTGGAATCTGTCTTTCGTCTGCTGATCTTTTTCACCCGTTTTTCAGGAACAGCAACAGATACCTTTGGTATCGCTTTAACATAATAGTAATATTCGTCATCCTCGTACTGAAATTTTTCTGCCTTGGAATAGTCGACAGAAAAAATGAAAAACTCCAGAATCAGGGCAAGAAGAACCGAAATAATATTTCCGAAAATCAATGTCACATAATCAATCTGTACACTGAAGACGATGCTTCCTGCAACGATGACGATAATGTCGGCCACCGCTCCGGCTGCCACGCCGATTTTCCATGATTGATCGAACTCACTTGTTCTAAGTGTGTAGACAACCAGAAACGCCACAACAAATGATGCGATGTAAATCCACATTTCTTTATTCTGCAGGATCTGTGTGGCAAACAAGGTCATCTCTCCTGCCATTCCGCTTGCCCCCGTTACAGCTGTTGCCGACATTTCCAGATAATTGATCATGGAATAGATCAGTGTACCGAAAAAAATCGGAATGATACAGATTGGCGTTCCCATCAGCGCAAATGCCATCGGAACCGCAAACGGAATCTTGAAAAAGTATGCGACCATAACAAGAAGGACAATCATCGACTTTTCCGGTGTAAAACGAAAATAGAAAATGAACATTACTGCAAACAGAGCTGCCGTCACAATCATAACTCCCATCGACAGGGCATATACGTGAATTAAAATCAGCACCGCTGTCACCAGTACGGTAAGTGTCCCCGGAAGGAACGCACAGATCAGAGCCAGTATCAAAGTAACAAGCGGATTTGCCACAGCCTCCATATAACCAATCTTGGAATTAACAAGATAAAATACAATAAAAGCAAGCAGAAACTGTACGATTTTATCTACTTCTTTTGAGTATTTCGCGTAAAAGGCCTGCAGCTGCTCCTTCAGGACAAATAAATTACTCATTTTTTTTCTTCCTTTCTTTACCGTAAAATTTCTCCAGCTGAGTCAGCATACGGACATAGCGCTTTACTCTCCCCTTTGCCCTGATATGCTTCTTCTGGTAAAACCTGGAAGCAAAAAGCCCGTAAGAAACAGCAAGAATCAGATATAGCGCAACAGCCGCCAGCATAATCAGAACTATGCTTATCAAAGTTGCCTCATTCAGAAAGGATTCCATAAAAGCGGCCGCAAACACTCCAAACAGAACTACATATCCTATCGTAACCCAGATCACAGTAATAATTGTCTGATAGCTGATATAATCTTTTTTGTAATAGGAAGCAATTTTAAAATCTTCTTTTCCATATTTTTCCTCATATAGAGCCATTTTGTTCATCAGCTTTACTTTTTCTTCGTTAACCATATTCCACCTTCCTATCCTCAGAAAACTATGTTCAGTATATCAAAAATCAAATATCTTGTCCAATACTTATCGTCAAAAAGAACACCCTCCTGACTCCTGATTTCTTCAGTGTTTTTGCGGCCTCATTGACCGTATTGCCCGTCGTATAGATGTCATCAATAAGAAGTACCCGTTCCGGAAGTCCGGTTTTTCGTTCAACCCGAAAAGTTCCTTCCAGATTATGTGCTCTTCCGCGTCTGTTCAGACTTTTCTGAGCGTCTGATGTCTTCCGCTTTCGGATCAGTCCGGTTTCCACCGGAATTCCGGTAAGTTTTCCAAGTTCTTCTGCCAGAATTTCCGCCTGATTGTAACCACGTTTTCTTTTCTTCCACTTATCCATCGGAACCGGAAGGATCGCCTGTACCTTCCATTTCTGAATCTGCTTTCCCAGACGTTCTTTCATTGTTTCCGCATAATACCGGGCATATACCCTGCGGTTTTTAAACTTGAACTGATAGATGGAGCCGCTCACCGGGGGCCGGTGCGTCCAGAGACTCCTCCCTCTGTCAAACCAGCAGTTTCCATCCTCAATTCTCTCCCGGCAGTCCCTGCAGTACTCTGTCTGTTCATCCCTGACCGGTTTCCCGCATTTTTTGCACATTGGTTCTTTTATCCATGAAAGTTTTTTCAGGCAGTCTGTACACGGCCCCTTCGCGTTCACCTTTCCGCAGAACGGGCAGACATCCGGATAAAGCAGTTTCCATATATTCTTCATGCTGTTTTTGTTCTGATTTTCCCTACGATAGTTCCCGGATCCTCTCCGAGAGAGAAGTGTTCCGCTTCTGCTCTTCAACATTTCGAATCATTTCCTGAAAAACAGTATCGCTTCCTACAAGTGTAACACATTTTTTTGCTCTTGTAACTGCCGTATACAATAAATTCCTGCAATAAAGCTGTTTTGGTCCCGAGAGAAGCGGAATAATAACCGCCGGATACTCACTTCCCTGAGATTTATGGATGGTAACCGCATAGGCAAGCTCCAGTTCATCCAGCAGCTTAAATGGATATTTTACCTTACGTTTTTCGTCAAACTCCACTTCCACAGTCTCATCATATGTATGAATGGCCGTCACAATACCTATATCTCCGTTGAAAACTCCGATCCCTTTATCAACAACCAGTCCGTATTTTGTGGCAATCTCCCATTCCAGCTGATAGTTGTTTTTCGTCTGCATCACTTTATCGCCGACACGGAATATTTTTTCCCCATATTCCTTTTCCTGCTTTTTAGGGGACGGCGGATTTAAATACTGCTGCAGAATCCGGTTTAACCGTTCCACTCCCAGAAGCCCCTTCTTCATCGGCGCCAGTACCTGAATATCTGTCATTTTTGCATCCACATACCGCGGAAGTTTTTTCTGGATCAGTGTCAGGATCACGCTGATAATAACATCTGCATCCTGTCTTTTTAAAAAGAAAAAATCTCTGCTCTTATTATCAAGCCGTACTTCCAGTCCCGCGTTGATCCGATGCGCATTGACGACAATATCACTTTCCTGTGCCTGCCGGAAAATCCTGGTCAGCATCATGACAGGAAATACTTCGGAATCGATCAGATCCTTGAGCACTTTTCCCGGACCCACCGACGGGAGCTGATTGATATCTCCTACAAGAATCAGTCTTGTCCCCGGGATCACCGCAGACAAAAGCGCATGCATCAGAGGCAGATCCACCATGGACATTTCATCAATAATTACCACATCTGTTTCCAGAGGATTCTCCTGATTTCTCCCGAATCCTCCTTTCCCTGTCTCCTCAGGATTTCCACTGACTTCCAGAAGGCGGTGAATTGTCTGCGCCTCATATCCGGTCGTCTCTGTCATCCTTTTGGCGGCGCGTCCTGTCGGCGCGGCAAGACGGATATCCATCCCTTCACTCAGGAAATAGCGGATCATGGCATTGATCGTGGTTGTCTTTCCGGTTCCCGGCCCTCCTGTCAGGATAAAGATACCGTTTTTTACCGCCTCTGCCACCGCTTCTCTCTGTCTTTCATCCAGCGTGGACTCATTCTGCTTTTCCAGCTTTTCAATCCGTTTCCGGATCAGACTGTCGTCTTCCTCGTACCGGATATTCAGTTCTTTGAGCATCCGTGCCGTATTCATCTCCATGTAATAGTACTTTGCCGGATATACGCGGACCTGCTCTTCATCCTGCTTCAGGACAACCTTCTTTTCCATCGCAAGATCCATCAGATACTTCTCAATATCTGTAATCTCCACTTCCAGAAGCTGTGCCGCTTTTGCTGAAAGCACCTTTTCTTCCAGATATACATGACCTTCCTGTACACTTTGAAGCAGTGTATAAAAAATCCCGCTCTGAATCCTGAAATCTGAATCCGTATGAATTCCGATTCTGAATGCTATCTCATCTGCCGTTTTAAATCCGACTCCTTCAATATCATCTGCCAGTCTGTATGGATTTTCTTCCAGAATGCTGTAAATTCCCAGTCCGTATTTCTGATAAATCTTGACTGCCAGATTGATGGAAATCCCGTATTTCTGCAGATAAATCATTGCCTGTCTGAGGTCTTTCTTTTCTTCTACCTGTACGCAGATTTCCCGGGCCTTTCTCTCACTGATTCCCTTGATTTCCGCCAGCCGCTCCGGCTCTTCCTCCATAATGCGGAATGTATCTTCTCCAAATTTCGCAACGATCTTTCCTGCAAGCGCAGGCCCGATCCCCTTCACAGCACCGGATCCAAGATACCGCTCAATGGATTCCCTGTCCTCCGGCTCCTTTACCTTGTGCCCTGTCACCTGAAGCTGCAGCCCGTAAGAAGGATGCATGACATACTCTCCTTCCAGTTCCAGAAATTCCCCATCCCCAATGTACGGAAATTTCCCGACACAGGTTACTTCCCCGTTCTCATTATGAAATTGAAATACCGTATAACCATTTTCCTCGTTTCTGAAAATAATATGGTCAATGTATCCCGTTATCTTTTCCACCTGTTTCCTCCATTTGTATTCACCTTCAATACCGCCAGCCTCTTGTCATGCAACCGGCGGAAAGCAACAGGACTGCTGCGAAAGTAATCCTCTTCCCGCAGCAGTCCTTCTGTTTTGACTTCTATACATGAAACTTTTTGTTCTCACTCATAAATTCTACGAACTGACCGGTTCCGATCGCAACAACCTGCATCGGATCCTCCGCTGTCATTGTATTGATGCCTGTCCGCTCTTCAATCAGCTCTTCCAGGCCTCTGAGCAGGGAACCGCCTCCTGTCAGAACAATTCCTCTGTCGAGAATATCTGCTGAAAGCTCCGGAGGTGTTCTCTCCAGCACACCAATTACAGCTTCCACGATCTGACTTGTCGGCTCTCTTAAAGCTTCTTCTGTCTCCGAAGAAGAAACCGTTACCGTCTTTGGAAGACCCGTAACAAGGTTGCGTCCCCGCACCTCGATCGTCTCGTCCTCCACCAGCGGATAAGTCGTGCCTATCCGGATCTTGATATCTTCTGCGGTACGTTCTCCAATCAGAAGATTGTGCTTTTTCCTCATGTAACGCACAATCGCCTCATCAAAGTCATCTCCCGCAATTTTCAGTGATGTATTGACAACAGTACCGCCAAGAGAGATCACCGCAATATCCGATGTGCCTCCTCCGATATCTACAATCATATTTCCACATGCTTTGGAAATGTCGATACCGGCCCCGATTGCCGCTGCAACCGGCTCTTCGATCAGATGCACTTCTCTTGCGCCTGCCGCGAATGTCGCCTCTTCCACAGCCTTTTTCTCAACCTCTGTTACACCGCTCGGTACACAGACGCTGATACGAGGGCGTTTGAATGTACGCTTTCCAAGCGACTTCTGCACAAAATATTTGATCATCTTCTCCGTAACCGTATAATCTGAAATCACGCCCTGTCTGAGAGGACGTACCGCTACAATATTGCCCGGTGTTCTTCCAAGCATCAGTCTTGCCTCTTCCCCGATTGCGCGGATCTCATTTGTATCTCTGTCAAACGCAACTACGGACGGCTCCTTGAGCACAACGCCTTTTCCTTTCACATATACAAGGACACTCGCTGTCCCCAGGTCAATTCCAATATCTACTACCGCCATGAACTAAACCCCTTTCGCAAATCCTCTATATTCGCTCCTCTTTGGTCTATTATACTTCCTCTTTCGCATGTCAGAACTCATAAACCTCTGGTTCTACGCATACATTTGTTATTATAATCAATCTTCCTGGAAATGGAAAGAGTTTTTTCCCAGAATCTGTAACTTTCATTATTTCTTAAGGAATGGGGCGAGATAGCGTCCTGTGTAGGATTCCGGACATTCGACGATCTCTTCCGGAGTTCCTTTTGCAATCACAGTTCCGCCCTTGTCTCCTCCTTCCGGCCCCATATCAATAATATAATCTGCTGTTTTGATCACATCCAGATTGTGTTCAATGACAATGACTGTATTTCCATCAGCCGCAAGTCTTCTGAGAATCTCGGTCAGCTTATGGACATCTGCAAAATGAAGTCCTGTTGTAGGCTCGTCCAGAATATAAACGGTCTTTCCGGTACTTCGTTTACTCAGCTCGGCAGCAAGCTTGATCCGCTGTGCTTCCCCTCCGGAAAGGGTGGTAGACGGCTGGCCCAGACGGATATAGGAAAGTCCCACGTCGTAGAGCGTCTCCATCTTTCTGCGGATACTCGGCACATTTTCAAAGAAGGTCAGCGCTTCTTCCACTGTCATATCCAGCACGTCGTAAATGCTCTTTCCTTTATATTTCACTTCCAATGTTTCCCGGTTATAACGCTTTCCGTGACAGACTTCACACGGTACATAGACATCCGGCAGGAAATGCATCTCAATCTTCAGGATTCCATCCCCGCTGCACGCCTCACAGCGTCCTCCTTTTACATTGAAACTGAACCGGCCCTTCTTGTAGCCTCTCGCCTTTGCATCCGGCGTTGCCGCAAACAGGTCACGGATCAGGTCAAACACTCCTGTATACGTGGCCGGATTGGACCGCGGCGTACGCCCGATCGGAGACTGGTCGATATTAATGACTTTGTCAAGCTTCTCCAGCCCCAGAATCTCTTTATGCTTTCCAGGGATCGTTCTTGCATGATTGAGCACTTTTGCAAGCTTTTTGTACAGGATTTCATTGATCAGAGAACTTTTTCCCGAACCGGAAACTCCTGTTACACAGGTCATAACGCCAAGTGGAATCTCTACATTGACATTTTTCAGGTTGTTTTCTTTTGCCCCGACAATTTTCAGATATCCGGACGGAACCGCCCGTTTCTCCGGAACAGGGATACGGATTCTTCCGCTCAGGTAATCTCCGGTGACAGAACCCGGCGTATTCATAATCTCTTCCGCTGTACCTGCAGCAACTACCTCGCCTCCGTGCTCCCCGGCTCCCGGCCCGATATCCACGATGTAATCTGCAGCAAGCATGGTATCTTCATCGTGCTCTACCACAATCAACGTATTTCCAAGATCACGAAGATGTTTGAGCGTACTGAGCAGCTTGTCATTATCTCTCTGATGGAGTCCGATACTTGGCTCATCCAGAATGTAGGCGACTCCGACAAGTCCGGATCCAATCTGTGTTGCAAGCCGGATTCTCTGTGCCTCTCCTCCGGACAGCGTTCCGGTTGCTCTGGCAAGCGTCAGATAATCTAGTCCTACATCCATCAAAAATCCTGTTCTGGACTTGATCTCTTTTAAAATCTGGCCTCCGATCATTTCCTGAACCGGTGTAAGTTCCAGATTCTCGAGAAATTTCTGGAGATTTTCAATCGACATTGCGGTAACTTCGTAAATATTTTTGTCGCCTACCGTCACTGCCAGCGCCTCTTTCTTCAGTCTCTGTCCCTTACATGCATGGCACGGGGTAATTCTCATAAAAGTTTCGTATTCGGCCTTCATCGCCTCCGATCCGGTCTCCCGGTATTTTCTTTCCACACTCTTTATGAGTCCGTCAAAAGCCACGTCATAGACACCTTCTCCCCGCTGTCCTCTGTAACGGACTTTTACCGACTTTCCGTTGGTTCCGTAAAGCAGAATGTCCTGAATTTTTTTCGGATACTCTTCAAACGGGGTATCCAGATCAAAATCATAGGCTTCTCCGAGAGCACGCAGGATGGCATTGGTAAAACTGGACGGATCCATGCAGGACTGCCATCCAAGCACTGCAATCGCGCCCTGATTGATACTCAGTCCTTTATCCGGAATCATCAGGTCTGCATCAAACTCCATCTTATATCCAAGTCCAAAACATTCCGGGCAGGCGCCGAACGGATTGTTGAACGAAAAACTTCTTGGTTCAATTTCATCAATGCTGATGCCGCAGTCCGGACAGGAAAAGCTCTGGCTGAAGTTGATCGGCTCGCCTCCGATCACGTCGACTGTCATCAGTCCTTCCGCCAGATTCAGCACGGTCTCAATAGAATCGGTCAGACGCTTTTCGATTCCCGGCTTTACCACGAGCCGGTCGACTACGATCTCGATATAGTGTTTAATATTTTTTTCCAGACTGATCTCTTCTGTCAGCTCGTACATATTTCCATCGATACGTACCCGGACATACCCGCTTTTTTTCGCTTTATCCAGAAGCTTGGCATGAGTTCCCTTTCTGCCTCTTACCACCGGTGCAAGAAGCTGGATTTTGGTACGCTCCGGCAGGCTCATGATCTGATCCGTCATCTGATCCACCGTCTGCTTTTTGATTTCCTTTCCGCAGTTCGGACAGTGCGGAATTCCAATCCTCGCATAGAGGAGACGGAAATAATCATAGATCTCCGTAACGGTTCCTACCGTTGATCTTGGATTCCGGTTAGTCGACTTCTGGTCAATGGAAATCGCAGGGGAAAGTCCCTCGATGCTCTCTACATTCGGCTTTTCCATCTGCCCCAGAAACTGTCTCGCATAGGAAGACAATGACTCCATATATCGTCTCTGCCCCTCTGCATAAATCGTATCAAAGGCAAGAGATGACTTTCCGGAACCACTCAATCCCGTCAGTACGACAAGTTCATTTCTCGGTATGTCCAGATCAATATTTTTCAGATTGTGTTCATTTGCTCCGCGTATACGGATATACTGTTTGTTGTCCATCTTTTTTCCCTTCTTATTACCCATCTATCTCCTGCAGATGCTTTTTGATTTCAATCATCTTGTCACGCAGCTCTGCCGCAGTCTCGAAATCCAGATCGGCTGCTGCCTTTTTCATCTGCTTGTTCAAGTCTTTTACAAGTTTTTCCAGTTCTTCCCTGCTCATGGATTCTGGATCTTTTTCCAGCATCTTCTCCTGTTTTGCCACCTTCTTGGAAATGCTGATCAGATCGCGGACTGCCTTTTGAATCGTCTTCGGCGTGATGCCGTGTTCCTCATTATACTGCATCTGAATCTCCCGGCGCCGTCTCGTCTCGTCAATGGCAGCTTTCATCGAATCTGTCACAGTGTCCGCATACATGATGACATGACCTTCTGCATTTCGTGCGGCACGTCCGATCGTCTGAATCAGCGAAGTCTCCGAACGCAGGAATCCTTCCTTGTCCGCATCCAGAATCGCCACCAGTGTAATCTCAGGTATATCAAGACCTTCCCTCAACAGGTTGATTCCCACAAGCACGTCAAATACATCCAGACGCATGTCACGGATAATCTCTGTCCGTTCCAGCGTATCAATATCAGAATGAAGATACCGCACCCGGATTCCCAATTCCCGCATATAATCCGTCAGATCTTCTGCCATCCGCTTGGTCAGTGTTGTGATCAGAATCTTGTTTTTCTTGGCCACTTCTTTGTTGACTTCACCGATAAGGTCGTCAATCTGGCCCTCCACAGGACGCACTTCCACTTCCGGATCCAGAAGTCCCGTCGGGCGGATCACCTGCTCTGCCCGCAGAAGCTCATGCTCTTCCTCGTAGGTGCCCGGCGTCGCTGACACAAACATCACCTGGCTGATCTTGCTTTCAAATTCTTCAAAGTTAAGTGGACGGTTGTCCTTTGCTGACGGCAGACGGAATCCATAATCCACAAGCGTCGTCTTTCTGGACTGGTCTCCATGATACATTCCGCCAATCTGCGGAATCGTCTTGTGAGACTCGTCGATAATCATCAGGAAATCATCCGGGAAATAATCCAGAAGAGTATGCGGCGGTTCGCCCTCTTTCAGACCTGTCAGATGTCTGGAATAGTTCTCAATACCGGAGCAGAATCCCGTCTCCCGCAGCATCTCAATGTCAAAATTTGTCCGCTCCGAGATCCGCTGCGCCTCTAAAAGCTTGTCTTCACTTTTGAAAAAGCGGATCTGCTGTTCCAGCTCCTCCTCAATCTGCCCGAGCGCCCGGTCCATGTTTTCCTTTGATACCACGTAGTGGGACGCCGGGAAAATCGCGATGTGATTCAGCTCATTTTTAATCTCTCCGGTCAGAGAATCCACTTCTGTGATCCGGTCGATCTCATCGCCAAAAAACTCTATCCGGATAATATTTTCTCCCGATCCCGCCGGAAATACTTCCAGCACATCGCCGTGTACCCGGAAAGTTCCCCGCTTAAAGTCAATATCATTTCTGTCATACTGAATATCAATCAGTTTCCCGATCACTTCATCCCGGTCCTTAATCATGCCCGGCCGCAGGGAAATCACCATGTTCTGATAATCGATAGGGCTGCCAAGTCCATAGATACAGGAAACACTCGCTACAATAATAACGTCCTTTCTCTCAGACAACGCCGCAGTGGCCGAATGCCGCAGCTTGTCGATCTCATCATTGATCGCTGAATCCTTGGCAATGTAGGTGTCTGAGGACGGAACGTATGCCTCCGGCTGGTAGTAATCGTAATAGGAGACAAA
>ERZ1643250.227-NODE-227-length-67744-cov-11.617338_pt1 | contig 67744 bp, 57 predicted proteins | sample MGYA00579262_ERZ1643250 | MGnify/ENA primary metagenome ERZ1643250 (study PRJEB29033, sample SAMEA4952265) | chicken gut metagenome | biome: Broiler Chicken; feature: Gastrointestinal Tract; material: Caecum | place: Ireland | collected 2018 | study: Broiler...
GTGGCTGACCCACGCTGGGCTCGTGATGATACGGTTTAACACCGTATGATTACAAGTTCAGCAACGCTTGAGAATCCTTCAGACGGACAAGTTGATGAAATAACGGAGTCTATCAAGCGATTCGCCGCGGCAGAACTCCTCTGAACAATCAATCTACCAAGTTTCCACTGAACTCTAAAAGAAAGAAGTGATCCGCAATGAACACGAACATCTCCGACCAGCAGTTAGAGGCACCGTCTCGTGTGGACTGCAATTGCATCTTCGCCATCTTCGACAAAGTACTCTCAGACTACCCAGATTGGTTCCGACCCTACATCTGCCAGGACTTCCAAGATCGCTTTATCGAGTACTTCAATCATGGTGATTCGGTGAAAACCCGACTCGACACCGTATCTAACGGTCCGATGATCGTGCATGTGACGGAGAACAATGAGCCGATCGCCAGTCTGCCATTGGTAGACGAGTCTGAAGTCGAGCGTCTTGCCACGAAGATTTTCGATCACATGGCATTCGGGGACTCACTCTCAGACGTCAATGTTCTTTAGGAGGACGTTTGTCTGTACCTCTGTTCTGATAAGACTAGTGATGGAGAATACATCTGGCGGGTGCGTTCAGGGGAGATCAACGGTCTACACGAGCCCCTGAATCTCCCTTAGATTTGATTAGGCTCAGGGTTAATGGTATGACACCGACCCTGAGCCTATTCAGACTGGTAATCGTCTGTAAATCGTTAAGACGTGTATTCCATCATCTTCAGGGGAATCCGACCTGAGACCGGCGGATTCCAGTTAGACGATAGACCCCCGTGTCGCCAGTCTGAAGATGATGACTTTCGATTCTGCTCGATCATGGAGAGCAGTGCAATAAGACGCCTCCCTTGATCTTAAACCCTCGGAGTTCTAACCAGCACATCACCATTTTGACCGTCTGAACCTAATCTCCTCAATCCGAGGGTCCTCCCCGATCTCACATTCAACTTAAATCTTTATTCATTCCATGTAAATCTGATTTGATTGACCTCACGGTAAGCCAAGGGGAGAGGGGCAGTCGATGAAGACTCACACCTTGTCAGATTCCACCGATCGCTTAAGATGGTCATAAGAAGACCTCCATGATGAGATCGGAATCCATCATGGAGGTCAGTTGGCTAAATCACCGGATTGTTGATTTGGCGTCTTAGATCGCCAGTCAAATCAGTCAAGATCTACGTGGAGGTTCATCACTCCATTCCGTAGTAGCCCTTCTTCCAGTTCTCTTCACCGAACTTGTTCTTAAAGTCCTTGTAGGCCTCGAAGTAATTGTCGATAGCCTTTGGATCCGTGGCGTCGATCGTGTAATCTACAGCCCCGTAACCGTCAGACTTGCCGGTGATTCCATGGGCTTCCATGGTCTCGCGGAACAGCTTCCTGCCCTCCAGAGACCTCTTGACATTCTCGTTGCTATTACCGTAATCATCAGATGGGGCGTCGTAGTTGAAGCATTCTTCAACATGCAGGGTCTTGCCGTCGTCAGATAGCGACATGCCGTGGTAAGACTTGTTGAACAGGTCTCCGGGATTGCCGATGTACTGATAATTGTCACCCGGGTTGGTGATAGACCCGAAGCCGGTGGGACGGGTGATTCTCGCATTCTCGTCGTTGGAATCATAGCCTTTGATTTCAGGCAGTTTATACCCGACTCCTCCGTCAAAACTTGGATCTGGCGCGTCATACGTGTCTAGATGATCACCCAGGTACCCGACGCCGACTTCCGTTGACTGTCCCAGGTACCCAACACCGTTATGCGTGAAGTCATTGCCTTTAGCACCGTCACCGAAACCGGCCTCGGCCATCTTATCCATCACGTAAGCGCGAATCTTCGTAGACGGTTCAGATGGGTCATTATTGATACCTGGGACATCCCTCCAGTGATTGTCGGCGGGAACGCCATTCCACTTAGAGAACTCTCCCTTGTACTTAGGCCAGTTGTCTCCAGACTCGGAAGACGCCACGCCTCCCTTAGACGGTGGAACAGGCGGCTTACCTCCATTCCCCTTCTTCGCCAGTGCCCCACGAGACGCCGCAGACTGCTCTGCGATCTTCTCGGAGTACGCGAGGGCTTCAGACTTGTTCGTGAAGTGCTTCGTACCCGCGTCTCCACCGAACGGGCAGTTCCCTTCCTTGGCGGTGCAGACGCCCATCGAACCGTCCGCCTTGACATGATATCTAGCCATACCTTGACCTCCTGGAATGTTATGATCCAATGTTGTGGACCTCTAATGCAAATGCTCTCATGGGAATCTACCATGAATGCTCTCATGGGAATCTAACCATGTGGATGACCCGTCTTCCAATCGGCGAATGCCAATCAGAGGCAATGGGAATCTAACCGGATCATCGAGACTGACATAAGAAGACGTGGATGACCAAGAAACCCCGGGTTGACCCACGCGAGACGATTCAGATTTTTGGGGGGGGCAGTCGATGCAATAGGGCCAGTCAACTAAAATGAGCCGACCCCGATTGGAGGGCGGGCTCATTTGAGGATCAATGATAGCTTATTCCACGTCTGCATCAATGGTGAACGGCTTCAAGCGTTCTTCCTCTTCCTCACTAGGAAGATCTTTTTCGTCCCCATGGGCTGGGATCAACTGAACAAAATGGACGTCCTGACCGATCTTCGCGTCAAGCCAATCTACTACAGCATTCACACCATCACCCAACAGGGCTTCCTGACGTTCATCATTAGAATCAAACTCTAGAATGTAGGGACCCAGCTCGACCACCACGGTACCATTTTTCATCGGCTGGAGGATGACGGTGCGGTCTTCCTTGATCTCATAATCTGGGTTGTCCGCCAGCCAAAAGGGATTCAATGCCATGATAAACTCCTTGCTTATTCAAGTCTTGTGGAATTATTGTTCTCTCAATGACCCTAGACTCACCATGGACAATCAAACCGCTAGGGCCATAACAAGATTGGATTGTATAGCCGCGAATGGCTAGATTTAAGCCTGCACCAACGGGATTACATTAACTTTCACATAATCAAGCCCAGGGATCATAAGACGCTGGAAATCTAGTCTTAGGGATCATAAGCAACGGATCAACCTCGGTAAGCTCTAGTCATCCGCATAATTGCTTCAAATTGTTCTGTATTTCTAGTGCATCAACGATTTAAACCCCATGAGTGGCGGACAAGCCATAGTTGTAGCCAGAGCCCAGACAAAGTCATAAGTTAAGGCCGGCTGCTGTTGCTCGCCGGCCTTAATAGTTAGAGTTAGGATTCAGGATTCACCCACCAGACTGAGGAGATGTCAACTCCGAACTCTTGGAAGGTCACTCGAACTCTCCCCTGAACTTCACATCACGGAAGATCTTCTTGCTATACGGCCTCACATCGGAATCATTCTCCGCGTCAACATTACGATAACGGAAATTCTGCTGAGGCTTCGCATACTTCCAATAACCGATACGAGCATCCGGATGTGCCGCCGAGAACGCACGCAACGAATCAGCCGTCACACTCCTACGACCCGTCTTGAAATCAGCAGGATCACCACCCAAGTCTTCCCTGATGAACGAGGCGATCTGCTCGTCACGCTCAGCCAGCACCCTAGCCCTCTCATCAGCCGGGAGGTCAGGATCAACCGCCGCATTCGCAGGCTCAAACGTCCAGCTTGTTCGACCTGAGAACTCTACGCCATCGACCTCTACCTTAGTCCCCTTGGCCGACGTGAACACGCCATCACCTGCGGCCTCAAGGGCTTTCTGACCATACTCCATCTGCCGCTGCTCTAAAGCCGCTTTCTGCTCACTCAACTCACAGAACATCTGACGCAACTCGCCAGAATTCGATGTCGTATGGGGAATGTCGTCAGGCATCACGCGGGAGATTACAGCGTCCGCGTTCGCCTCAGCCACCGCATTCACAGACTTCGAGTTCGGAGACCAATCCACGCTCTTCGTGAACAAACCAGACGCCGCCATCGCCGCGTCAAGTGTCTCATTCACACCCTTACGACCCACCAACTCGGGACTCGCCGCACGGATCTTGGCGATCATGGCGTCACGTATCTTCGCGTCAGACCAAGTCTGACTCACGGCCTCTACGTCAGCCAGCTTATAACCCGCCTTCTCCAGGTCCTCGCTCAACCGTTCGGTGTCAAATCTGGTCGTGGTGTACATGACCATTCCCTTCTCATGCCCCTTGTCGGTAGACGTGGCGTAGAACACATCCGCACGGGTATAGGCGGGCTTCGTGTTCATGGTGTTCTCGCCAAGAAGCGTCTTGACCCTCGCCAAATCGGCGTTCACATTGTCCAGAGACTTCTGGATGGTCGCAATCGCTTGTGCAGGATGATCATTGGCTAAAGCGGTCTGGTGCTCATAGGCTCTGAAATACCCCCGCCTCATGGAGGCTAGCGTTTCGCGTGTCCTCGCAGACTTCCTCATTGGGACAAGCGGATAAGTCGAGCGTCCAATCTTACCTGTTGTCGTCTCAGGGATCTCAATGTCACGTCTACGTGCGACATTGTTGAACACGTCTACCGCTTCTTGTGCGGTTGCGCTCGCACGCATGGCCGTGATGTCTCCCTGAATGAGCGGGGCCGCGGTCTCAGCGAACTTCCGAGACATGGTCGCTGACTTAGACGTCGTGATGAACTTCGCCTCGTACAATTCCTCAGAACGCTTCAATGCGTCTTGATAATTGGTAAAGTGATTCTCTGTCCCGCTAGCCCCACCAAGAGGGCACTTCCCCTTGGCATGACATACAGCCGGTTCCCCATTGCGTCCGATGTGATACCTCTTAGCAGCCATTACCCATCAACTCCATTAATGATCTCTTATCAACGTAACCCTTTTGCATTGCTCACCAGATCCCTTGGGCAAAACTATCTCCAAGGGCCACCATTTGATCCTAGGGTCAAACCGTGTAGATGATGAACTTTGAATCACTGGTTGATCTAACGAAAGTTGTTGATTCCCCAGACCCGTTTCGTTTGTTTCAATGATGTGACCGCAGTAGTTTTGCCAACTTTACATTGTCAGTTGAGTAGGTTTGACATCTTTACCTAGACGGAAAGCGGTATTCTCAATTAGCCTGACCATAGGAGCCGGTCTACCATGATTCAGAGCTTGAGACCAGTAGCTCTAAGCTCATTGTAAGTTAAAATCCAATTACGATTCAACCACCTAAGACATAACCAGCAAGCTACTAATCGTATGAATAAGACCTCATTCAACCAGAAACCAAGCCACCAGATCATTCCATTTATAAGACAATAGGGGCCGTGAAGCCCCAATTACCCTGATCATCACCAGATTCGGTGTCTTACCGCCCATCAATCCGCATGATAAGAGGCGTTGCCCTCGGAGAGATCATAAAACCACTTCAAATCCTCGAAAATGATACCAATCTCAGACTCACTGGCGTCTTCCATGCCCTCTAAGGTATAAAGCGGATGCTTAAGGGCATTGCAGAACGTGTCCCTAGCCTCGTCAACGGTGGGGTTCATGATCTTATCTGTGAATGACAATGTTCGACGTCTTAAGATCTTCTCCTCTGGAGTGAAGTCGCGGTAATCCCAGTGCGCCTCACCGTTACCGAAATCACCAACGAAGACCTTCTCACGAGAACCATTAGGGGCAACCAGCTCCACCCATAACGAGTAGAACTCGTCTGACGTGAATGGGAGGTAAGTCTTGACGAATGTCTCCGCTTTCCTACCGTTGCTCCCGTATTGCGAGATCAAGTCATCTAATGCCGTCTTACAATCATCAAGATTCTCGTTGAGGGTGATGGTTGAATTGTTGATTGTCGGTTCGATGCCATCCCCATTCCTGACCGTCTCGCCCATTGGTTTTCTCCCTTTGGTTCCTTATAGAGCCTACCCGAGGATTTCATGATTGTCTTAACAAAATCCAATTGTCATTCATTCTTGTTAAGATCTTCCTATAAGTTGGAAACGAATCTTAAATATGTCATATGGGAATTGATAGGAATCTACAGTGACTTGACAACTTTGTAGGCTTAGGACCAGAATCTTCTTTATCTCACTCAAGAACAACGACGAAAATGGAGTCGAAATAAGTGATCATCACTTACACGACTCCATTTAGATCTAAGAAGGACTCAGATTTTAGAGGCTATTCCCTTGAGCCAGTCCTCGTCGGCCTCATACATGGCGAGGAGTTCATCGTTGTAATGCCTAACGCCATTGATCTCTATGTAAGCTCCATCAACATCGGCCTGATGTTTTGCATCGAAGCCGTCCAGTAAACTGTGGAGCTTAGACTTCAGTTCATCCTTGGTCTTGACGCCATCCAGATCGAACTGATAATGTGGCGGTTGATCGTCCTCCTCAAACTCACCGATGAACGTGATGACGTTCCCTTGGACGCGATAGGTGTGAGCGACTTCTTCCTGATTGTCAAGATTCTCCTGCACATCGATCTCGTTGAGGAGATTCCGCGCGACGTCCTTCATTTCATCCATTGCGATTGACATTCCAGTTCTCCTTGAACTTGTTTTTTTGCTTATGTAATAATTGTAACATGTTATCAAAAACGACACGCCAAGGAGTCTGATGATGTTTCCCACGAATCATAAGCAGATCAAGTGAAGTAAATTTGATTAAGCCTCACCCTCGTTAAGATTAAGATTCACTGGGCTAAACCAGCAGACCACCATTTCAAATCACAGACCAACTTGTTTATCCCGGGCAAGGAAATCCGGCGGTCTCAGCCTCGATCTCCCTGAAGGTGATGAATTGCACGTCTCAACAGATCTCAGGCGTCCATCGTTTTGAATAGGTTCAGGGCCGCTGGTATAACGGTCATCTCAAACCTAATTGAATCTAAGGCAGAGACTGACAATCAAGAATCTACTTCTCCTTCTCCAACGACTCAAGTGAATCGATCACCTCTGCATACGATCCATGGATGTTCATAGCCAAGTCCTCAATCACGAAGCTCTCCGGTAAGTCACCATCTCCACCACTGTCAAGTTCGATGGCGAGCCTATGGATCACCGCATCGACCAAGACACCATCCATCCCCTCAAATGCAGACCGAAGATCGTTGAACTCCCCGTCAGCCTTGGAGACAACGCCCCGCTTCACCCTGTCATAATTCAACTCAGGCGTCTGAAGCGTCACTCTACCATCGGTCTCCGAAACGAACCTTATGTACAGGTCTTCATTGAGATCGTCAACTCCAGTAGAACCAACCGAATTACGGGTGGCTGTGCAGAATCTGAAGCACTCGCGACCTAATGAATCATAGTACTCGCAATCAGGATCGATCCTCACTGCTTCCAAGAACGCGTCATTATGGAGGACGCACAATAACGACAACATCACCACCACGTCTGGTAGGCTGAGAGACGCATAGGGGTCATCATCGCTTGGTCTCATGTCCTGTAGGTACTTGTCAAGTTGGTAGAGATGGTAGCACTTCTGTATGATCTCAGACCTCTCGTGATCACTCAATTCGTCATAGGTCTGCCTGTCATCTATCATTAGTTTCCTGATGATTGGACTGTCGATATCGTAAGGTCGGTCACCGACAAGGAATGACCTGGACTGCACGAACTCCTGCTTGATGTTATGAATCAGACCCCTCACCACCAGATGCTGGGCATCTGAATTGAGTTGCGAGATCACGTTCAACGCATCGGCCATCTCCACTCCCCAGCTGTCCATGAACAGGAATCCACTGATGAGATGCGTCCGGTCCTCAATCTCCCTAAGTTTGTCCTCGGTGTACTGACGTCGTATTCCCTTGGGGATCGCCGATAGGATGGAATCAGACAATGGGACACCAGGAACGGTTATGTCCTGATCCCTCATGGATGCGTAACGAAGCTGTGGTATTGGACTGTAATGACGGAACAGACTCCAGTCGATGTGTGAGACGTCCGTCCATGCTGGCTTCGTCCTGATGGGAGACCATGAGTCTTGGCCGTCGGTGAACAGGTGGGTCACGTCTTTGAATCTCGTGGGGATAGTCGCGGCGTTGCTCCCTGTATGCCACTTGATCATCTCGCTGTCATCATTCCAATCAGACATGCTGGTGTCATAGCCCCTAGACCCCAGGAAATCATAGAGATCATCCAAGGCATCATCATAGAGCATACGCCTGGGAGCCAAGACCGCGTTGCGTTGCAGTTTGTCGGCGGTTAAAGTCCTCGCATCGTAGATCTCATCGCAAGGCCTCATCCTGCACGACCCAAGGACGGCCAGCATGAGCAGTTGCTTCAACTCACTTGGGATGCTCATGGAATCATAACCAAGATCATCGCGGGTGTGGCTTTTATGTCCTGACTTGACGTCATCACATGATTCGTTTTGATTCTTGTTCGTAGACGCCAACCTGCATCCGTGGATCAGACTGGAGTAGACATCATCTATGAACTTGTCGTTGTGGGCAAGCAATCCGATTTCGGACATGATGAAATCGTGTTGTGTCATGGAATAGTCTAGTATGGCTTGGAAGTCATAGAAGTCTAGACCTGCGAGTTCTATCGCGATTTTGGTCAGTACGTCATTCGGTGAGCACCGTCGTTCGTCTTCCCTGTCGGTGAATGGCGATCCATACAAGGAACGGTGTTCTTTTGGGGTGAGAGGTGACCCAAGGCTCATCAATGCCCAGTTCTCATTACGTGGTACCCCCAATGGGAATGAGAGCCCAGACATTGTGCTTGGCTTGGAATGGTCATGCGGGTCTCGAAGCCGAATCGGTCGATCATCATGCGTTTTGAGTCTGGTGGGGTGCTCAATCCCATCCGGACTGGTCAAGTGCTTGGGGTCTAGGACGAGATCCACGTGGATCTCGAAATCATGGCGCAGTTCTGCAAGGTGTTGCAGCACCACGAGTTTCGCCAACGTGCAGATCAAGGTCCATTGTATGGTGATCTGTTTGGGTGGGAGGCATTGTTCCAGGCGACGTCTTTTGATCGGTGATTTGGTGAAACTGTACTCGATGATGGCGTTTAGTCGTTCTGAATCGTTTATCACCACATGATTTTGTGATGTGAGATCATCAATCATCGACTGTATCGTTGTGGTCAGGACGGGGAGGTCAATGTTGGAGACTTTGGTCTTCATCCTATCGATTTGTTCGTTCAAGTCTATTGGCTTGTTGACCACGATTCGATTCCTTTGCCTCTTATCCCTTTTGATCTTGACATGTTCGATTCTAACATCTAAGGGAATACGACACGCCAAACCAGGATCGTTAGCCAAGGGATGACTGGTTCTTCAACATTCTTCAGATTAGCAGTCGCTGGGTTCGTGCCAAAACAGGACCCGCTTTGTCTGGTTTGTTTAATTTTCGGTGGCTGCTTGGGGGTGATCCTGATCATTGTGTCCTGGGTCTGGTTGGTGATTGACAATTTGGAGTCTAGGGACGATCTCCAACTAATGGCGGATATGACTCAGGACGACAACAGCAATCTTAAGGTGAGGAAAATCCGTCGGTCTCAGCTTCGATTCGCCTGAAGATGATGAATTGCACGTCTTAACAGATTTTCAGTCCGCTTCGTTTTGAATAGGTTCAGGGTTGCTGGTATATCGTGTGTCTCAAACCTAATTGAATCTAAAGCGAAGACCGGCGATCAAGAATCTACTTGATCTACTTCCCTCATAAGGTTCTAATGAATCAATGTCACTGATCGCTTCAATGGACCAATGACAACCGATCGAGACCAAACGACCTTAGGAATCAAACCAGTCAATTCCGAATCGTTACAATCTGGAACCTGCGGGTGCGATTAGCAGATTCACTTCCTGTCAATTCCCAATCAACCAGACTTCAAGAAAAAGAGAGCCGCCATCCCAGAAGAATGACGACTCCACGGACCATTTGATGCACAACGATTACAATCAAATCACAATCAAAGAAAGAAATGAGAGAACGAACCTGATCTTCAATCAATTTGACCAGTACAACGGAAGGAAATGATTCCAGACGACTTGTCACACCCAGAACCAATTCCGACTACTTAATTCATTGACTCCCAATCAATCGCCACCTTGATTACGACCACAACTGCCAAAACGTGTGACCTACCACCTCGATCTAGGACTCTGGAACATCAGTGAAACCCATACCGTCTAACCAATGATCACCCACCGTCAAATCATACTGCACCATCGCGTAATCACTCAAAGCAGTCTTAACGTCCCCACCCAACGTGTCATTGGGGACGATCTTACCGTCATCACCCAAGACCGTCACCGTGTCACTGTTCCTCCACTCACCAAACGTCTGAGCAAGCCTTGTCGTAGCCGGTGCCACCTCATGCAACCTCGACAGCATAGCCAAGTACGGGGAGACCCTCGAGTTCATGTGCTCAGCCGCCTGGGCCATGAAATAATTGGAAGACGTGTAAGCATTACGCGCTGGATCTAGCTTCACGTCATGAGACGCAGACGCCCTATTCGACCAAATGAAGTACTCTGTCTCATGCAACGCGATCTCATTGGCCTTGTCACCCGCCAATGACCCGTAAATCCCAGGAAGATGATCGCCATAGAAGATCACCGTTATCGGCTTGTCAATAGAGTCAAGCTGGTTGAGGAAGTCGTGGGTCTCCACGTCAGTATGGTTGATCCCCTTCGCATACGAGTCTAAATGGAATCTCTCATCGTCAGTCAACGCAGTAGACCTGTCCAGACCAACAAACTCATTATTGTCATACTCACCGTTATACGGCATGTGATTCTGCATCGTCACAAGCTGAATGAACCTAGACTTAGAGGGATCAGCATTGATCTTATCCAAAACCTCCTGATACGCGGCGGCGTCACTCACATACCCAGACCTGTCGATCTTATCTTGATGCTTCACCGGAGTCTCACTGTCTAACGTTGAGAACTCTGAGAACCCGAACTTCTTATAATTCGAGTCCCTAAGGTAGAAGTTCTTATAGAACGGGTGGATCGCGATCGAGCATGAGGTGCCACAGTCACCCGCCTCATTCCACGTTTGATTGAACGTGTATAATCCCTTGAGCCGCGGGACAAGCTGCTGATACGGGGACAGCAACGATGGATTGAAGTTCGTCATCGAGAGCCCAGTGACCGCCTGGAACTCGATGTTCGCCGTACCTCCACCGTAACCCGGGGACAACATGGTCCCCGCAGTGGTTGTGGATTGTGTCTCATGGGTGAGCGGCATCACATCCTGATCAAAGTGGACGCCCGGCAGTCTATTGGGATCCGAGAACGTCTCAGACAAGACCATCACGACCGTGCTGTCAGTGAGGTTGCTGGCCCTGGTCTTGTTCATCTCATCGGCCTGAGACTTGTACTTGTCGTAGATCTTCCTCATGGTCTCTTGGCTGTAATCCTCGGGTCTGTCCATCGCCTTGACATGGGTAAGACTCGTGAATGTGGTGAGAGAACCCCATGCCTTCGCATCATCTAGGGTGTTCCATAACTGGGGACTGTAACCGTACTCCCTGTTTAGGAATCTATAGAATCCGGAATTGTTGTCACATAATCCATACGAGTACCCGAATAGAAGCGAGATCGCCACTACGGGGGAGATGATACGAGTGCATAATTTGACCACGTTGCCAAGACTCCCCCTCCAGCGCCTCCATGAGCATGAGATCACACCTTGCCTGCGGTCTATGAACTGCAACGTTATAGACACCACTAGGATGATGGCGATGCTTGACACACCTGTCTTAATGAGGCTCTCCATTGATGCGTCTACGAAACCCGCCACGTTGCCAGCTCCCCCACCGCCTGTGATGAAATTGAGGTCTGAGGGGATGATCGGTTCGTTCCTAGCCGTGATCTTACATTTATTCGCTATGGCGATCACGTATGACAGGCCCAGGAACACCCCAGAGGAAACCCAGAATCTGTTGGTGATCGTCACTAGCACAAGGTAGATCAGCGTGAGTGGCATGAGGTTGAAAAATCCCGAGTTGTCGGTGATGAACGCCCGACTAGACGCCCATACCTGACCTATGAACCCCTTGGTGGGATCGTATGGTGTGTCGGTGTTGGTGCTCCAGACCTGAAGTAAGGTAGATAGCAATAGCAGTATGATGGCGGTTGCGATGTAGCTTCCGTACCCCCACTTGGGTCGCTTGCCCCAGATTGATTTGATGCGAGTTAAGATCTCCTTAGGCATAGACGGGGTGTTAGACGGCTTCTCGTGCTTGGGCCTACCGTTCCCCCTTGAGACGCGGTCTACATCCCCAGCAGCCTTATGGTCTAAGCAATCATCGACCGACTTAGTTTGACCAACATCACCACCGCTCATGGTGGTATGATCAGTGGTTGGTTGATCCTCTGATTCGTGCTGCGGTAAGTCATCTAAGACCTGGGGCATAGAGGTCAAAGGACTGGGTTCGGTAATGAGATCATTGGTTGTTTGGCTCGTGATCGTGTCTTCCCCGAGATTCGCTGTGATGTCTGTCTGATGTGAGTTCCCCGCTACAACTTGGGGACTGCTTGGTGTGTTGTCTTGTTCACCCTTCGTCTGAAATGGAAGGACAGTGCAGTCTTGTGGTTGGGGTTGATTGTCATGTAGACGTAAGTTCTTGAGGCTCACTTTGAGACTCCTCGTTGTCATAGGTAGGCGCGTGTGGCTTGGCCTGATCATTCTTAAGGTTCTTTTCTTGCTGGTGATTGTAACTCAGACTTCGCTGGGAGGATCGGTCATGACTAGGTATCATGCAAAACGGATGGTTCGATGGGAGTCTGCACCGCGGGAGAGGTTGATCGCCCCTCGGTGGTGGGGAGGGGACTAAGCACTTCGCCAAACCGGCACTCGGAGGAGGTGATCAAGGTCAATCAATGAACGGGCCCTTCCACAAACAGGCGGATAAGGTAGATTTAGTGGCCCTCGCGATCAACCAATCACAAGCTTCGGGTTCATGTCGAGTTAGAGGAAGACGGGGTTGTGGCGCCCCTGAGGGTGATGATTCAGAAGAAGCTCGACGTATAACGCCCCGCCTTATGATCTGTATCTCCATGGATCATACATCAACAACTCACAGAATGACTCAGTCGTCTACGTCACGGGGAAGTCCATGAAGAGCGGCGAGTCCAAGATGAACGCCAAGGACAATGACAGGATCTTGTTTCAAGTCCCCAGCCCCGAGACTGGGCCTCGAATCCCCAGAGGCGGAGTGATCACTGCGATCACACTAATGACGATGTAGCCGGGCAAACGGCGGCGTTCCTGGAGCCTGGGCACCCAAGGCTCGTGAGGTGTTGAGGTTGTTTTTGATGATGCAAAACCCGAATGTGAGCATCATCGACGATCTTGGCTCATTCAACAGGGGGTGGAAAACGCGTAAGAAGTGATGTTTTGGTGAAGAGTCCACGGCAATCCCCAAGCTGTGAGACAGCAATAATGATTCCATTTTCTAACCTGATCAGCCACGAGCAATGATGGAGATTTCATTGGTCGTGGCTTTTATTTGATCTAGCTTGTAGTGGATCTGAACAGACAGACTGGTTCATTTTTGGTTACGAGATCTTCAAGTGGTTCCCATGAAATCAGTCATAATGCGATGATCTCTCATTATGTACTTTGATCCCATCAATAACTGACTCGGGTTGGGTATCAGATGATCAGCAGTGGCATTCAGCGGCCACAGCCCACATGAGCTTCTTCTGATCGTACTTCTTGCTAGAATTCCTCTCCTCAACGACCTTCTTCTCAAGCTCGATGATCTTCGTCGCCTTAGATTCAAGTGAGCTGAGGGTGGTTTTCGGGAGGTAGCAGGCATGGCAGACGGGACACGAGTTGAAGTTGGTGGCCGCCCTGATCAACTGCCTTGCGGTCAGATCACCGTGATCACTGCTGGAATTCATTGCGGTTTTCACTTTGTCTCGAACATCATTAGTGATGATCTTCTCGGTATACCACTTAGACAGCGATTTGACCATGACCTCTCGATTCAGTTTCGAACCACAGTCCTTGCATGTAATGTACTTGCTGGAGATCCCATCAAGGTAATGATAAGCGTTGAAGATCGCCTTGCCGAGCTTGTTAATCTCGTTGTTGCAACGATCAACGAGTCGCTTGTAAGTGGCAGATGGTTCGCTCTTGACTTCTGGGTGGTACTGGACGGCATACTGATCATAATTGCCGAACGTCTTATTAAGATAGTCCTTCACGGCTTTCTCGCCGTTGAACACCATGTTACCTCGACTCCAGTTGATGGCGAATGACGGGCAGGGCCCTTCGAGCCGATCGTAATTGTTGTAGAACCAGTCATTCACCTCAGCCTGCATTTCGGCCTTCGAGGTAGCTCCATCAAATGTGAGGATTTCGCAGCAGTGACCCATCTCAACTCCTTGAACGATGTGTTTTTCTTGTTGTTGTAATTATGATAATACACCAAAACAGGTCACGACACGCCGTGGCGTGACGATCTTCCACTTTGGCCCGTGTAGATTTTCACTTCGCTGCCCTTGTCGTTCGGTGTAACCGCAGGGTAAGACACACCTTCGTCTGTGCTGAATGATCACTGTGACCTCGAGGAATAATGACGATTTGAAGCCTCATGTGTCTGGAGTCGATATTAGGCAATCAATGGGACACCGATGAATCGGGGTTTGAATCAAGATCTTCGCGGTAGGGAGTCGGGGACCGGGAGACAATGTAGAACAGGGAGATCAGAGAATAATGGGAGATCAGAGAATAATGGGTTATGATAAGACAAGCAGGTTAGACACTGCGTTGCATTCGATCAAGAAGAGCGCGGTATGGTCAGGGTTGGCCGGGTTCACGTCCTTGACTTGGGGTTTGCTCGCGTACTTCATCAAGACTCCGGTGCTGCATCAGGTATTGATGGGGTTATGTGGGGTTGCGATGGGCTTCTTCGTCTGGATGATCGTACTGCTCATCTCGTCCCTGTGTGATTGGGCCATCGCGAAGCATGACGCGGCTGGAAGGGAAACCCAAGCGAACAATTAAAATTGGGAACAATTAAAATTGGATTAGGGTTGATCGACCCTTAATCATCCAGGAGTTAATCGCTTCCCATTTCTTCATTCGTTTCTGGATGTCTCTAATCGGTTGGCTCATGATGGATGATCAGGAGTCATTCACCTTTGTTCCATGGACATAACGGACGACTAACGGTACAACCAATGACTTTGGGGATCTCAGATTGTTTTTCTGGGATCCCCGTTTTTCGTTTGGGCTGATTCCCCTTGACTCTGAATCTCATTGAATTTTAGATTGATTTACCCTCAATTGAACAAAACAGAACCTGAAGGATTTGATTCCGAATTCATTTCCAATTTCTTTAATGGGGAAGTAGATCAAGTGACGGTTGTCAGGTGTAGAACGGTTGCTTTCGGAAATCCGGCGGTCTCAGCCCAGATTCTCTTGAAGATGATAAATTACACGTCTCAACGTTTTTCAAGCTCTCATCGTCTTGAATAGGCTTGAGACGGCTGCTATACCACCGATCCTAAGACTAATTAAATCTAAGGAAGAATCTGACAAACTCAAAAAGCACTAGATGTAGCTCAACCGGTTTCACTTAACCCCCGGGTCTAACGAGTTGCTAGTTTTGCCAACTGCGACTCTAATATGTATAATTCTACTGAATAGAATAAATACGTTAAACACACGAGCGAGGAATCACATGGGACGCCTACTCACCACCACCGAAGCCGCAGAACTCCTAGGCATAAAACCCAAAAGCCTCAGCGTCTACGCCTGCCAAGGACGCATCACACCAACCCGCAAAACCATAGGCGGACACAACCTCTACGACGAGGATGACCTCATAACACAACTAGGCAACAAACTACCACACCCAGAAAAGGAAGACAATCGAGCCCGTGTCTTCTACACAAGAGCATCCAACGGCGCCCCGACCCTCCTCAAAACCCAGAAAGAACAACTCACCGCCCAATACGGCGTCCCAAGCAAAACATACACCGACAAGGCCTCCGGTCTCAACGAGAACCGCAAGGCCCTAAACCAGTTACTAAACGACGCTCATAACGGGCGAATAAAAGAAGTCTGCATCACCAACCGCGACAGACTCACCCGCTTCGGTTACAAATACCTAGAACGAATCTTATCTTATGATGATGTCAAAATCTTAGTCCTAGACGATGAATTAAACCCAACTAATAACCATGACTCAGACCCAGCTAATGAGTTAATGCGAGACTTCATGAGTCTCATAGCATCATTCAGTGGTCGATTCTATAGGCTAAGAGGATGGAAGCAACAGAAAGAACTCCTTAAAGAAGCTGAGAAAAACATCCAAGAGAAGGAGGTGAAGAACAATGACAAGAAAGAAGAAACACAGAAGTAAAGTCATGAATGGGTTGAAACCTCTCACTCCATTCAAAATCACTACAGATGACGGAGATGAATTATCATGGACGGCAGAAGTCCAGCCCAAGACCGCTAGCTTCATCGAATTCATGACCCGTCTTACCGTAGACGACTGGAATCAACATCATAAGGAGCTAAAACAAGCCATTCTAGATTATCGTGAGAATCATAAAGGGTATGATCCTGGCACTACCAGTGCTTATGTGTGCCTCAGAGACGCAGGGCTACTCGTAGAACCAGGGCTACCGAAGTCTTACCAGAATTCTAGATTACAAACCGTGACTGCTAGGGTTGAGGCTGCTAAGGCAGTGCAAGTGTTAAAGAACGAGGATCGTTACGGTAAGCCTTTAGACTCTGTGTTATTCCAATCGGCGGTGGATTTGTCGTATGGTGACAATCAATTGTCTAGACTGACTCTCCATGAGTCTTATCACGAGGGTAATAGACTGCTTGGATGGGTGGTTGAGTTACGAACTTGTGTTATGGGTGAGTGGTTCCATTACTGGTTCAACCTCCCGGACAAGATGATCAATCGCGCTAATTTCGAGAAGATCTGTAAACCGTCTATCCTTCTTAAGGATGATGATACGGTTGGGTTCTGTTTCAAGATTCAGGAGTCTTATCAAGCAAATAAGGATAATGGGCTGAATGCTGGTTTAGACCTGGGGTTCGTTGAGCCTTACACGGTGGCTGTTACAAATAAGAAGGGTGGTGTGGTGGCTACTTTCCGATCTAGCGGGCTTCTGAAGTTGAAAGAGAGGCAGATTAATCGGTTGCAGAAGCACATTACTAGGTTGTATAAGATTCAGGCTGGTAAGAAGGTCGCGTGGGATGAGATCGGAGCGTTACAGGAGGATCGGGCTAGGTGGTCTGAGTCTAGGTTACTGGAGATCGCTAGGTGTCGTGCTCGGTTGTCTCGTTTGAAGCACGATTTGAATGTTCGCGTGGCGTCTGAGGTAGAGGGTAAGATTCGCCCTTACCGGGTGCGTCAGTTGAAGGTTGAGGAGTTGTCCTGGTTGGCTAGTCGACCAGGTCGCCGTGCTAGGAATAAGTCTTGGGCTTATGGTGATGCTGAGTCTTGCTTGTCTCAGGCTCTGGCTCGTGCTGGGGTTGAGGTGGTTAAGGTGTCGGCTCGTGATTCGTCTCAGGCTTGTAATCGTTGTGGTGGTCAGGTTCGTTTCTTAAGAGATCGTGTTGTGTGGTGTCCAGTCGGGTGCTTGGGTGATGGGCTAGATCGTGATGTGAACGCTGCGGTGAACTTGGCTGGTAGGGTTCCTGCAGATTAAATAAAGTATGATTTTAATGTAGATCTTGTTCTTTCTTTGTTTTATGGTGATTGATTGAATGATTAAGACTGAGGAGTTACCCTGGGTTAGTAATTCATAATTAAAGACATGGTGATCGGTCATTTTATAAGGATGATCGAGGCTGGTGAGTGGGTTATAGAGCTCATGGATCTGGTTACTATCCTCACCATTAAGGGGTTGGCTCTTATGCAGTTGATCCCTCTCCGTGATCTCGCCTCTGGTGGGCTCTGATTCTGATGGCCTTTGCCTTAGAGTTAACCTATTAAACGGGATTCGGATACTTTCAAGTCATCCCAAACCCATGATAAGCCCTTGATTGTCATAAACCAAACCAGCTCATTCAACCCGGGAAGAATCTAAAAGCGCAGACTATCATTAAGCAATTCAGAATGAATCTTCATCTTACCTTGTCTTTGATTCCAAGGCGATGATCTCATTTTCGGTAAGACCGTCACAAACAACTCAAGCCTAATAAGTCTTCACTTCGACTAGTTTCGAGTCGCTGATTGTTATTAAACCAATGACCAATTGAACGAATCAGAACGGAATGATCAAAGTGGAATAAAACGAAATGGTTCGAGAGGGAATGCCCGATGGACAATGGGGGTAAATCAGATTTCTCAAGTGGGTGTTGGTATAGGCGGGGTCTTAGCTGGGCGCCTGTGAATCAGACTTTACGAATCGAAGGAGATTCCCATGGACTCGATTTGCAAGTTGAATCAAATGAGAACCCGCCGCCCTTGGGGATTGGCGGCGGGTTGTGTGAATCACTCAGGCGAGGTCCCTCACCAGCTGGAGAGCTTCATCAAGCACATAAGTGCCATCTAGCTCGTTCTCCTCATGGATGCTGTCCTGCAGGTCTTGATTTTTCATTGCCGCATAACCCCAGGGGTTGAAGCTAGTCCAGCCGATCTTCTCACGATGGTTGTACATACCGTTCGGGTAGTTGATGATGTAGTCTTTGACTGCCTTCTTGCGGGTCTTCGGGAAGAGGGCATAGAATTGGATGCGATTGATGAATTCGCTCACCGCACCCCATGAAGTGGCCGAGTAGGCCGCGTAATTCGAGAACCATTCGCGGCAGTGGCCGTCTGGGTAGGCGCGGCGGATGACGTGTGGCTGCCCGTAGACATACAGCACTTCGATCTTGCCGCCGTCCTCGGTGGCGCGCTCTGCCGTGAACTTGGCCGACCCGTTCTTGGAGAAGTTGCGGATGCGGACGGTGATTCCGTTGGTTTCCTTCGAGTTGATACGATCGGCGTTGCTGAACATGATGACTTCCTTTTTACTGGCGGGTTGTTTTTCGTTGTAGTAAAAGTATAACACTTTTATAAACACGACACGCCGTCTAATGGAGTGAATCAGGAATTTCGAGTCGACCGCGCTTACTGGAATCAAACCCGCATAAGCGGGTAATATGTTCGCCCGTATAGTATACGGGGTATACGACAGAGGAATCAAACCCGCGTCCGCGGGTAATATTGCAATTTGATTTCGTGAGTTTGGAACCGATTTCCAGAATCAAACCCGCGGATGCGGGTAATACGTCGATGGTGGCTGTAGATCAAGCCTGATTTGATAGAATCAAACCCGCATCCGCGGGTAATACCTTACATAATAATAAGTACTTACTTACGAGCGACGGAATCAAACCCGCATCCGCGGGTAATACTTGTATGTCATATTTGTGGCTATCCATCGCGGTCAGAATCAAACCCGCATCCGCGGGTAATACCCTCCAGAGCACGGCAAACAGCCTCATAGAAAGCGGAATCAAACCCGCATCCGCGGGTAATACCCGAACAGTTCGAGTTGCGTTGAGGTGGCGGTATGGAATCAAACCCGCATCCGCGGGTAATACTGTTTTCCCTACTCCTGCTTGGCTTTGAGCAATAGGAATCAAACCCGCATCCGCGGGTAATACGGAAGGAGAAGGAGATGGAGATGGAGACTAAGATGGAATCAAACCCGCATCCGCGGGTAATACCTAGGAAAAATGGTAGGGCGTGGCTCGTTGAAGTTAGGAATCAAACCCGCATCCGCGGGTAATACAGGAAAATGACAATGAATGGGATCGATGTCGCGAGGAATCAAACCCGCATCCGCGGGTAATACCCAGGAAGCCCAAGGCCTGCATACTACTCGGGGTTTGGAATCAAACCCGCATCCGCGGGTAATACCCTAAGGAAATGGCGAGATCTCAACACTCAGTCTAACGTGATTAACGATAATCCTTATGTGAGGCGTATCTCCACCACTCACCCTAGGCCTGACCGGCCCACCCCTCGGGTGACGCGATCAGGTAAACACGACTCCTCTTAACCCTAGTCCTTAACACTCTTCAATTATCAAGCAACAATTCATCAAAGAGAATTGTATCACGAGACCCCGACCGATGCCTTGTCTGCTTCATTAACCACCGCCTTGAGATTCTCTATGTACCCTTTAAGGACCTCAGCGACTCCAGACACTACATTGCGTTTACGAAGACCCATGCTGTCATAACCACTGCCCAGGTCCTTGAGGATGAAATTCATGCCCTCTATGGTAGACTTGGCGATCGTCACGTCCTTATCGGTGAACGGAACGTTCTTGGCCTGCTTGCTGGTAAAATAACCATAACGATACAACAGCTCGACGCCTGCTTTGTAATGATCAGCGATGTAATTGCGCGCCTTGGCCTCACTCACCTCGCGACCCATGATCTTATCAGCCAGACTCATTTTCGATTCCCCTCTATAGGATGATGTTTCTTTATTTTCGTTTGACAGGTTCTATTCTAACAACCACCATGTACATGACCAATACGGTGTGTCGAGGTGGCATGATGCTCTAATGATTCGAGAAATCACTGGAAATCATCGACTTCCATTTACCAACAACAAGTGATAATGATCGATAATGATCAGTCTGAAAGTCATCAAGGAATAAGCGGAAATCGTGGAATCTAATACATTTGATTCTTCAGGCCAATCCGATCCAAGTCAAATCACCCTTTATGGCAATAAGACATAAGGCCACAATCCTCAGAATCTCAAACGAAAGATGAGAATCAATCACAAGTTGTGATCTTAATTCAATGAGCAAGAAGACTGATTCAACTCCCGAACAACCAAATCTGAACCTCTTGAATAAAACAGGATTTAACAGTAGAAGATGAACATGAAAGAAGCATTACATGATCATCTCGGTGGAGCCCATAGACCTACAACTCAGAAAATTAAACAAACGAATCAATCAACTTGAGGAATTAATCCAATCGACTCTAAAAAGTATGACGACGTGGAATCATCAACTCCACGCCGTCATCATTACTCATTGAGATTCACACGAGTCACTGCGATCATAATCCCAATTAGCCCAAAGAAACCATAATCTCCAAACCCATACGATTCATCAAGCCGCATGACGCGGCCTGCGGGTACGACCCGTAGCAATCGCCAGACCAATCATACCCAAGAACCCGAATACCAATCCTAACAACCCACGAGAACCCGTAGACGGCAACTCAGAAGTCGTATTCGCCTCCCACACCGCGTAGAGAATAATCTTAGACGGATCACCCGTCGATAAGCCACCCGAGGGCCTCCACGTCGCATCATCAGGCGAGATCACACCGCTCGACGCATCTGGAGTGGTCGACCATCCAGCGAAGTGATACCCCGTCCTCAATCCCTTGTAACCCACGGGCAGGTTCACTGACCCGGACTGAGACCCCGTGGGGGTCACGTAAGCCCATTGACGATCTGGTAGGGCACCCGGTTTCGTCGCGCCATTGTTGTCGAACGTGACGATGTAGACCGGCTGGTATGGGATGAAGACGCCACCGTTGTCCGTGAACTCCCGGTCCTCGTCATTCGATGTCATGTACGGGTAGATACCGTTAGAGTTCTTCAGGGGTGTGATTGGTAAGCCCTCATCCGTCCAGTTGCGGTTCGGGTACTCGGGCGCGACATACCTTGCGCCGTGGTTGACGGCGGGGACACCGGCGCGTATGATATTCGGGCAATCTCGGAACATGTATTGGGTAGGATTGTTCTGGCTGGATAGTGCAGTTTCATTCATCTTCCAGTTTGCTATAGCACTGGTGTCTCTGAGATTTGGAGAATGGGTGAACATGGCGTTGAACATCTTGCATGATGACATGTCCCAGTTTCTGAGGTCGTCTAGGTCCTCCAGCTGGGATCCCCCGAACATGCCTGCTGCTAGTGTCACATGGCTCATGTCCCAATTGCTCAACGCGGATACGTCATTGATCTTCCCAGGCTCCGGGTAAGGCGACGGGTTCGCGGTCGTGGGCCTCGAGTAAGCCGAGAACATTCCAGAGACGTTCGTCAAACTGCTTATGTGCCAATTTTCAAGTCCATCAAGAGTGGTCAAACCATTAGCTCCCTCGAACATACAGTTCATCTGAGTCACTTTGCTCACATCCCAGTTCTTGAATGCTTGTAACGATGTTATACGGGAGGCTCCCTGGAACATCCATCGCACGCTCTCCAGCGACCTCGTATTCCACTTGCTCAGACCGTTTACATCCTCAAGCGCTCGATTTCCCCAGAACATGCAGTCCATCGTCTTCACGTTAGACACGTCCCAGCTGGACAGCGCGTCAATGTTCGCCAATGACGAGAAGTTGTCACCCATGCCAGCACGGAACATGTTGCTCATGTTCGTCACATGGGAGGCGTCCCATTTCGAGAGTCCTGAGATGTCGGTCAGGCTCGGCATCCATTGGAACAGATTACAAGACTTAGACGGCATGACCACCGTGCTGCTTGTTACGATCCGCCTCACTTGATCCTTCACCGGCCACCATGGGATCTGCTTCGCGTCATTGGTCGTCGGCTGCGCCGCGTTCGCCAACTGCACATCAGCACCGACACCCTCGCCGGGCACGTCGTTGATGTGCAGCGTCCCATCATCGTCGATCCACCACGGGCAGGTACCCCAGTACTTCACACCCAAGCGCCACACCCTCACGTCGGTGATTGTCGGGTTCGAGCCCGTGTAGCCCGCTTTGACTTGTGACGATGTGAGGTTTCGGTTCACGGGAGCCCAGTCATACGCAGTCCAATTCTTCGGTGACGTCGCGGCGGCATACTGGTCAATCAGCCAACCACCATTATCCCCCTGGGTGGGGATACCGACCAACTCTAGGGAGGAACACCCCTTGAAGACCCCCGTGCTCCTCCCTGGGACAATGGCATTGAGATTCCAGCTCTGCAATGCGCTCGTGTCAGTCAGCTTTGAACATCCAAGGAATACCTCATTTGCGTCAGTCACGTGACTCACGTCCCAGTTCTTCAGGGCGTTTAGGGTGGCAATCGGTGTCTCGACGAACATGATGCTCATATGTCGTAATGATGTGGTGTTCCAATTGGAAATACCATCGATGTTAGTGAGGTTCGGACACTTGTAGAATGTGCCCCAGGTCGTCCATACCTTGCTTGTATCCCAATTCTTAAGAGCATTGACGTCGCGAATGCCACAGGCAAGCATCAAACCATCGATACAGGTGACTGATGTGGTCTTCCAGTTCGACAGGGGAGTAATGTCGGTCAGCATCTTGTCATTGTAGAACAAATCTCTCATGAGCTTAACGTTACTTACATTCCAGTTTGAGATGGCGCTGATGTCGGTCAGTTTGACGCAATTCGAGAACGTGCCACCGGGAGACACAGCGGGATCGCCCATGTAAACCGCAGCGCTTGTATCCCAATCTTGAAGACCGTTCAAAGTAGTGAGATTGTAATTGCCGCGGAACAGCCCAGTCATGTAAACGACTTTACCCACCTGCCATTGCTTCAAAGGCTCAAGAGATCTGAGGTCGCAGCCGTCGAACATGTAAGACATGGTCGTGGTAGAGCCCGTGTTCCAAGATTGCAGACTGCTAATGTCCGTCAGTTTCGAGCATCTCTGGAACATGCGGTCCATGTCCTGGACCTTACTGACATTCCAACCTGACAACGGTCTGAGGTCTGCCAATCCGGAGCATTCAGCGAACATGGAGTACATCACGATAGCAGATCCCGTGTTCCAAGATTGCATCGGGAACAGGTCGGACAGTCCCGCGTCCTTGAAGAACATACCCCAGAAGTGTGTGACAGAGCCCGTGTTCCAGCCGGCCAGTGGGCTGAGATCCGAGAGTTTTGTCTGGTCTGAGAACACGTATGACATGTCCATGACATTGCTGACGTCCCAACTCGACAGCCCACTCAAGTCAGTGAGGCTAGACGCCATGCCGTTACCGCTGAACATCCACTTCATATCGGTCAGATTCGACGTCTTCCAGTCCTTCAGCGGGGTTGTGGTCGTTATCTTAGGACACGATTGGAACATTCCAGAGGTCTGTTGTATCCTGGTGATTCGCCATGAGGCCAGTGCGCTGATGTCGCTCAGCGAGTGGCAGTCTCTGAACATCCATCCCATCTGTATCACGGCTGGACCCAGTTCCCAATCGGCAGTCGCACTGATGTCGGTGAGTTCATAACAGTCCTGGAACATGCCCTGTAGGTGGTAGGCCTTGGGCAGTCTCCATGACGCCAGGGGCTCAAGAGTGGTAATCTTCCAGCACCCGGTGAACATGTAACCGAGGTTCTGTATGTTTGTGGTGTTCCAGCTAGACAATGGGGTGAGGTCAGCCAAATTGCGGCATCCACTGAACATGGAGTGCATGGTATTCGCGTTCGAGGTGTCGAAGTTCGCAAGACCACTGATGTCGGTAAGATTCGTCATGTTCTGGAAGAGTCTTGATGCGGCAGCCGGGAGCACGACGACCCCCGTGGTATGAACCGCCGTGACCTGACCAGCATGATCAGCCCACGGTGATACATCGCCGTCGTTGATGTTTACTGGGGCCCCAGTACCCGCATGGATGGTAAGCACGCCATTGGCATCAATGTCCCATTTGCACGTACCCCAAGTACCCGACGCGGGCAGTTCAGCCTTGGGAGATGCAGCGCCCGCGGGTTCACTTGACCCAGACCGAGGTGATAGCTCATTGTCCACGTCTGAACCGTCGGACTGAGTTGGATGGGGGCTTGAGTCTACTGTGTCTAATGTGGTCTGGGTTTTAGATTCAGGTGACACATCGACGTCTGGATGCGCGTCTGATGTTGATGTGGATTGCGAAGGCTCGATTATGCTTGGTGTTCGGTCTCTGATGGTGGGTTCTGTCGCGTTGGCGGTTATTGCTGGAGTGACGCATAGGCTGCTGACCGCCAAGGTCAAGGCGATTATAGATCTAGTTGGTGACGTGATTGGAGAGGGCTTGGCGTGACGGCCTCTTGGTGAGAATAGATTACGTTTTGCGGGGACCGGGCCATCTGCCAGTTTCGCGGTATTGTTTATCCTATCGATCAGATCCTGTCTGCGATCTTGTGATGCAGAGTGCTCTTTGATCGATTGTTGTCTCATTAGATTTCCTCCTTGCTGTCTCACGTCGTTCGCAGTCAAAATGAATGATCACTTATGTTCGGATCACTATGTTCAATTAATCAATCTCGTCAATTGGTTGGAATATGAATATTCGTTAGCGAGATTGTACTATGAATTTCAATCGTTTGACGGTGAATGAGGGCTTACGAGTTGGTATTCGAGTTTGATCGTCACCTCAGGAGGGTTCAGGTATAAATTCTACCTCTCAAATCGTTTTAAATGTCTGTTTCACAATAGAAATCAAGATAAGATACGGCTCAATCCATGTTATTCGTCAGCCCAAGGGCAAATTGTGCGGCGATGGTGGTCTACAGTCAAATTTAAGAAACAATCGAGGAGATCAAATTGAGATCTGAAGGCTGTCATTCACTTCAGACGGTAATTCATCCTCCGTTGTGATCTAGAACGATCCAAACACGATTTAACGAACGATTCGTCTCAATGACGCTGACCCTCAATTCATTGGAGATCGTCTGAGATTCAATTAGGCTTGAGGACGATGGTATGACATCGACCCTGAGCCTATTCGATACAGTCAAGCCGCGTAGATCGTTAAGACGTGGGATTCATCATCCTCAGAAGAAACTCGCCTTAGAATGCCGGATTTAGACTCCTAAGAATCGAGGGCCTGGCAGCTAAATACATCATTGATTTCCACTCAGTTCCTAATTCTTCGCATGATAGAACCGTTGTTCATGCTTGTTCATAGGGAACCGGTGTTGTTACCTGTAATGAGATGAATCCCAAGAATCAATTAATGATTCGCCATCACTCAATCCACCCATCCGAATTCCTCTCCTTACTGATCGAAATTGACTCACGACAACATGATCACCCCACTCAGCAAATCATCGCAACCCCATTTGAACGAATGAATAGACGAGGAGTGGACCTCAGCAAATTGGTTCTCTGCTGCAGGGTTGCTCTAATTTCAACCGAATCCATTTCTCATTCGATTCCCAGTGGGTTTAAGATGTGGGTTTAAGATCCTTCCTTAGCAAGTCAATCATTGAATTTTGAAGGGTGGCGTCTTACGATCAACCCACATCACAGATGGAGCAGAAGACTGATGGTTTGGAGGCTCCGCGTGTCGTAGTTTTACCTATGTTACAATTATTACATCAAGCAAATAACATTGAGTGAATAGACGGTGAATGGGGAATGGACAAGCAAGGACTCATGGAACTCCTGAAGCATTACAACCTTGATCATGGCGAGGCTGAGGTCTGGGCCGAACATCAGGACGGGACCGTCACCGTCATCATTGACGGTCTTCATCACACCCATGAGCTTATCGAGGGAGTCCCACTTGACTCTAAGCCAGAAGCCATGAGGCACATTGCCAGGATCCTTCGTAAGCGTAAGGGCAATTGGCAGGTCTATTTCAATGACCTCATTGACAACCCAGCCATATCTAAGGCTCTTGCTAATGACGAGACTTCGGTCGACGAGCTTTACCAACAGTTCCAGGAGGACTACAAGTCATTCGTCCGTATCGCCGGTCGTCTGGTCCATGATGCTGATGAGAGCGTCAGTGGTAATGGTGAATGACCGTCAGGTGAGGGCGGGAGTTTGATCCCGGTCAGTTCAAAAATCTAAGGTTGGATTGAGCTTTGCTTGATTTTACATTGTTGGTGTCGCATCAATCGATGTTATTTGCTATTCAGATGTAGACTCGCATCTCATCACATCGGCCCCCTATGACCAAGTACGAACCGTAGGCCTTTACTTCTAAGCTCGGTATCTACTGAATTCGATTGTTTGATTAGACCGGCGTTCTCAGCTAGATTTGCCTTGAAGATGATGAATCCCACGTCTTAACGATTTTCTGATGTCTATCGGTTTGATTAGGCTTGAGAACGATGGTATGACATTAGTCCTGAGCCTAATCAATTTTAAGCCGGAATTGACTTTATTTTTCTATTTCTTGGATTGTTATGTACATGAACTTGAGCATTCATTCATCGTACATGATTGTGGGGATTGTTAAATAAGAATCTGAAATCATCAATTTTAATTAATCACTGTAAAATCGACGATTTCAGATGATTTTAAGTTTGAGATTTCAACAAATCTAAAATCACTTCTTATTCGCCCTCCAGTCTATGTTGAATGACTTGAGATCATCAATCACCATGATTTTAGGATTCCTTACACCAGAATTATTGTTCAGCAATTCTTCAATCATCTCGCGGGCTTCAGGTGAATCAGATTTCAGGAAATCAGCCGTTTGCTCAGCCACGTCATCATCAACATGGTCGCCAGCTCCCCCTAGATTTAATTGAGCTCCTGGATCCTTGAAAAGCAAGACGGTGTTACTATCAGCTGCATTCGTTTTGAACTTGCCGTTCTTCATGAACTTACCTGTGATGTAGACCACTGGTTTGTTCTCTGAGTTGTTAATGTATGACCCGTAGAGATACCGCTCGTAACGAGGGTATGTAGAGAATCCAATCTTCTTGCTTTGGATCATTACTCCAGGGGAGATCTCCACTTTGTTGTTGTCGTTGTAACCAGTAGCGAAGTTTGTATCAGTCAGACGGAAATGCTCTGACGGTAAGGCGAACTCATTTTCTTCCAGTTTGATGTGGATGGTAGGCTCGTGATTTGAAAGATTCTGAACTGTGAGTTGGATGGGTTCTGTCTTTGATTTGCGTAAAGAGCTAGCCTTGCTTGTTACAGCCTGATTCTTGATCACTTTCTCGGAGTAGACTTGGGCTTCAGACTTGCTAGTGAAGTGTTTGGTCCCCGCTTCACTACCGAAGGGGCAGTGGCCCTCTTGCGCGGTGCAGACCCCCATAGAGCCATCGGCCTTGACATGATACCTAACCATGATTCCAATTCCCTCCTACGGTTTACTATGATTCTTTGCATTGCAACATGAACCTACTGCGATTGCCCTATCCACGATTTTCGATTGCGCTTTATTTGAAACTCGCGAATGGAGCTTTGAATTTCTTTTCATTAGTAATCTGAATCTAACGGTAAGTTAAAGTTTCTATTCTGTAGCATTTGACCATGATGCATGTTTGTGCTTGTCATCATGGTATAAGGTATCGTCAATCTATTTACTTTATTAACTGGGATCATCAGTGGGTCCCCGATGACGGGAGCCAATCGTAGGAACTTGATGTCCCCGGGGTTGATAACGACTGATTCGATTGATCGGGTGGTTATGATTTTACCATCATTCAGGGAGACATGAGCTAGGGATTGAGGTCTCCAGATGGCTATCCCATCAGCTGCGATTTCGTCATTGACTTTTGAGATTCTACCGTCGCTGGTGATGCTGACTAATGGAGTCTCAAATTCTGTGGGTCCGGGGTGGTTGTTAGGATTGGGATTTGAGATTTTGAGGACTCTGTAGATGACGGGATCAGCGTCTCCATTGTTAAGTTCCCGTACTTCAAGACAACCTGTCGTCTCACAGTAATCATATGATTCGGGGTCTAACCAAGCGACCCGGAGTGATTCACCGTCAGTTAAGGCTGAGTCGAAATCAGACAGATCAATGAGATAGTCTTGGTTGATGGTTCTGATTTCTTGAGAATCGTCAATGGGATTGAGGATCAGAGGTTCGTATTGTTTTATTTCATTCATGGCCATTCAACGAACCTCCGGTGATTCTGTAAAAACAAGAATAAACGATGATCAGTAGATGAATCCCGCGAGCCATCCCATCAAGCCTCGAATCGAGTGCTTCTTGGGTGTGACCTCAGTATCATAATTCGAGACCGTGATAAGTTCGTCCGAATCATCATTAATAATTGATAATTGTGTCACAATTGCATGACACATCATCTCCAACATGATCATCATTCATTGAATCTTCATCAATACCGAGGAATTCTGGGTTCACATTATTCTTGAGCATCATGTGGGCAATCTTCACGGCGTCTTTCTCAGACTGAAGCACTCGTCCCTCGCAGAAGCCCGCATACCACATCATGGTTGTCTTGTAGGCCTCGATGAGCGAATCACATGGAATCTCCGGGCTTCCACCTCGCGAGCTATTGACCTGTACGGTCCATGCAGGATTATCGAGATCATCATAAGCGTTTTCGCTAGAGATCTGGCGGATTTTCACTGTGAAGCCAAGGTCATCGTCGATGGTGTCTGAGATCGTTGTTACGTTATAGCCTACGGTCTCCCCAGTCTCGTCCCATTGGGCTGGGATGAATCGGAGACCAGAACCGTCACCCGTTTCGCTATTAGATTGAATAATCTCGTTGATGTTATTCATTTGTGGGGTCCTTTACTTGTGGCTTGTTCTTTCACTTATGTTCAAATTGTAACACAAGTAAAAGACAAGACATGCGAGGACTAAGCAACTGATCAAAAATAAACCCGCGTAAGCGGGTAATACCTCTTTGCTCTAACAGTCATCATTTCGACTCTTAGGAATCAAACCCGCATCCGCGGGTAATACAGAGATGACGAGATCAGACCTTAAGCGGGGGCGCGGAATCAAACCCGCATCCGCGGGTAATACCCTAAGGAAATGGCTAGATCTCAACACTTGGTCTAACGTGATTAACGATAATCCTTATGTGAGGCGTATCTTCACCACTCACCCTAGGCCTGACCGGCCCACCCCATTGGGTGACGCGATCAGGTAAACACGACTCCTCTTAACCCTAAAATCTTAACACTCTTTAATTATCAAGGTAACAATTCATCAAAGAGAATTGTATCACAAGACCCCGACCGAGGGCAATTAATCGATCACCTTCACTTCATCATGATCCACATCGGCCTGATAAGCATCGATCACCCATGACCCATTCTCGAAAGTCATGTACACGTCAAGGGTCATGTCAATACCATCAACGGTCACGTACACCGTCAGCTTCATCATCGGATCATTACGACCCATCTGCCCAGTCACCATCTTGCCCTTGACCTCGACCGCGCCATCTTCGGTCCTCGCACCACAACCGGGCTTAAAAGTACCGAAAACCAACTCGTCAAAATGATCTTCAACCACCTTCACGAGCGCCGGGACGTCACTCTCCCTGACGACCCATTTGCTTTCATCAAAACTGAAGCGACTGAAGAGCTTATCGAGCTCCTCGACCGGGACTTCGGTTTCATCACTAAGATCATGATGACTATCCAGTGCATAGAATGGGTTGATCTGCATTTCAAACGTCCTTCCAAATAGGATGGTTGATTTCCACCAATGTTTTTATTCAGTGATTCCATCATAACCCACGCCGTTGACAACGACACGCCGAAACAAGTCATGCCTGTCTCAATGACCGTTAGTCGATTGCCTCTCCGACTTCTTATGATCTGCTACCCATTTGATTGCAAAGTAAATCACAGTCCCAAGAATCACACAACCCAACATGAAGATCATGGATATCATCACCATCTCACGATTCTGCCTCTGAATCTCATGAGCGTGATCAGCCTCGCCGGCAGTCGATCCAGATGCTCCCTGAGATTGAGGTCCCGTAGATGACGATTCGCGCTCTAGCATTGCCGATTCACCGCCAGACTCCGACTCTTCCACGGGATCCTCGATCACGCTCATACAGTTCGTCATCTTATCGGTCGGTGTATCTGCGTCATTCTCACCGAGACAAACCGGGACAATAGAAGAACCAACACCACCATCAACCCAGACCGCATCAACAGGACCAGCGACCGCAGGCGTTACGAAACCGAAGAGCATCCCGACAGCAAGCAACCCCACTGCAACGAATCGTCTGCATGTCGAATTCAAATTAAAATCCATTTTAAATTCACCCCATTGTGATCTAAAGGGGAAAATCCTATTTTATATTCAATATTTTTTCAATATTTTTTATTGACCTCAACCCATCCATTCGTTACCGTTCGCATCATGCCATCTGCTCAAGAGAAGAACCTAATGATCTAGGTCAACCGAGACCTCACCATTCTAGCGATCGCCCTTTACCATGTTCTTATTCAATTCTTCCGCATGGTATCCGCGTGTCGCATTTCAAAACATGTTATAGTTAATACAACATTGAAAAACAAACCACCAACACGGAAGGCCAGAATCATGAACAACACCACCGAAACCCAGGTCATGACCTATGAGGAAGCCAAGTCGTATTACGAACCGATCGCCGTCTACGTCGCCAACATCGTATCAGAAGTCACTCCGCCCGAGATCGAGGTACGTGCCGAATGGAATGGTGCAGACGACATAGTTGTTGACTTCTACAAATTCCCAGTCAGCGTCACTGCAATGATCCCCGTTGAAATGGCCGAAGGCAACGATGATGACGCGATTCTTGAGACCGTAGCCAAGCAGCTCCGCGAGTTCGATGGTCGTGAATACCTCAAGGAAATGAAGGAGACGATCGAGGACGAGTACGAACTCGATGATTTCGAGACCACTGGCCGTGTCTGGAGTGCAACCCGCCAATTCCATGAGATCGGCAGCTGGATGTGATCAGTCATCAGTGAATTGAGAGCTGAGGGTTATCAATCAGCTCTCAATTTGAAGCTAAAATGATTGATGATTGATCAGCCGTGATTGTTTTCGCCTGATAATCAAATCAGATAAGAACCAAATCAAAACCCGTTTTGGAGGGAACATCATGAATAATGACGTCAATGAAAAGAATCTGAGCGACTTCAACTGGGATTCACCAGAGTTCCTTAAACTTCGAGAAGTGGCTCAAACACAACTTCGAGAAGAGAAACGACTGTTTCAATCTCTCAAAGACGCTCGTGAGTCTCAAGGTCTGAGTCTGGAGGAAGTGGCGTTCAGAATGGGCATCACAGTGAATCGTCTGGAAATGATTGAGTCTGGTAACATCGACCCCACCCTCGGGGAGGTCGGGCGATACGCGACCTGCATCAACCACAAGGTGAGTTTTAAGATCAAGGAGGCTTGACCCCCAGCGGATCCATTGATCAATCCATGACAATTTGAAATCAGAGTAGAAGAGAATCGGCTGTTGACAAGTCTTCAAGTCATTGTTCGTTCAAGAACACGAAATGACTTAACTTTTAATCGTATTCTCTTCACTTACATCATACACTCTCATTTCTTGTCCTGGAGTTATTTATTTTCAATGGTCAGTACATTTGGCATTCCAGATTAGTCAATTCCGCGCGTCATGCTTCTCTGATTGTTACAATTGTGATCAACAAATAGGAAACGGAAGAGCAAGACCATTCTTAACAAGGGGAGGCAGTTCGAAAATGACTGGGAAGACCAAGATCAACTCAATTGGCAATCGTGACCCTAAACTTCATGGAGTTTATAACGGCTTGACATGGGCGATTCATGATTCGCCCTTGTATGGCGAGAACGGGTACATTCTAATCCCAGATACCAAGGAATTCAGCGAATTGTATGAACTCGCCAATGATTACGATGCAGTGGATGACACGATCTCGCCTTACATTGATCATAATGGAATGACAGGTAATGGCAGTGGTTATTCCACCGAGCTTACTTATGGTGATGATCAGGGTTGGATCGGTTTTGACGTGAATCACCTTGGGGACGTCTGGAAGACCCCCGATGGTGAGATCGAATCGTTCGAATCGATGATGACCGCTCATCAATTGGGATGGGATTCCGATTTCACTGAAGACTTGACTTTGATGACTTCGTCTAGTAGGGTCTGGACTCGTGATGATGTTGTCGCGACTTGCAAGGCGATTATTGACGGGTTGATAGCGTGGTCTGAAGCTCAGGGCAAGTAGCTACCCTCCACGGAAGGCCTGCCAGCTATAAAGAGAGGATCTCAATGACCGTCGAATTGAATTTGCCGTTATTAAGATCCTCTTTTATTGGACCTTCCGAACCTCCATTAAATGATTTAATCTTTCATTGAATGCAAGTGAATTTAATCGTTAATGGAACTTGATTTACAAACGAATCTTCATTAATCTCATTAAGAATCAAACGAGTTATTCCACTTCTTATAGACAGATCTGGCTTATTAGACTAAACAACACTCACCATTAAATGAACAACAATCCAATTGATTTGAATGAGATCTCGCTTACCTGAAGGCTGATCAATTAATGATGATTCCTAGAGGAATCAACAATCTCCTTGATCTCATCTTCCATTCAGTAGTAGATCGTTTTGAGGTATCAACCACTTTCTTTGCATCCTCAAGTTCCTCACTTGTCGTTACTGTCGGAGTGTCCCCAGTCGCATGAGAGGCTATTCCCTCGATCATTTTGGACGCAAATCACGGTTCGACCGTCACTCAATTTCAAATCCTTCTCAACCAACCCATGTGGATCATCGGCAGTGACATCGCAACCGACCAACACGAATGAGACCGTTACGATCACTATTACCATCACCCACTAGTACCCCAGACCATTCCCTCTTGCTCGTTTCTCTCCACATTAAGCAACCAAGACTAAACAATAGCTATCATATCGGTAATGAGACCAAGAATCGTTGAGATCTCGCAGAAGTCGGTTGTTGGTTCTTATGATCAGTCTGGTAGGAATTCATTACAAATCACACCAAACAATCATCCCCCTGATCATTTGAGCTTGGCAATGAATTGAATTAATCCAAGTAAAGATCATTTAATGTCGCTATTTACAAATGTAGAAAAAATCGAGAAGCCTCAACAAACCATCATTTATGAATCATTTGGCATTTTGATGAATCTGATCTGATTGTTATTGAAGTCATTCTCGTTTGTTTCATTGATTTGGAATGATCATAAAGGACACCCTCGATGAATTTCATTCACATTGGTTGTCAATTGTAAATCCATTAAATCCATCGAGGGCTGATGTCATGTCAGTGGCGGAAATTGAGACGCCCCCTGATTTCATCGAGAGTGCGTGTCATTTTCCTCATTTCGTCCATATCGCCTCGCATGGCGTGAACGTCCTGGGCGATCGAGATCAACGCCAATGCAATCGCCTTGTTGCTGGCGACCATTGCATTGGGATTACCGGGCGTCACGTTCTTGATGATGTCGTTTGCGGCTTCGAGGATTTCGTTGTGATCAGTCATTTCGATTGCCTTGACCCTTTCATATGGTTTATTTTTGTAATACAAAAATTATAACATCACCCCGAACGAGACACGCCGTGGTCAAGCACTTGAATCGGTAGATCATAAGACACCGATTGATACCGCCTCATTGTATGTTGAAATGTATGATCGCCAGCCCCGCGTCATCTCCTCAAGATCACAGTAACAAATGTGGAAAATGATCGATCTTCATCATCTTTGCTTGCTTTGATCGGCAAACGATTGAGATTGTGGTTGTTCATAAATTGCCATTCACTTTACGATGACTATAAATCTCGGGATCTCAACCCGGTTGAGCGAATTTGAGATTACCATGACCATGAACGAATAGATGTTTTATTTCGTATGACTACGATTACGATTTGATTTCGCTGATCTACATCTAAGTTACGTTGGTTTTCTTAGAATTGCTTAACTAAAATGAGCATCAGACGTTCTCCCAGCAGATCACGGGTGAAGAAAAATCACCTTAGATTTAATTAGGCTTAGAATCAACGTCATGCCATGTGTCTCACACCTAATCAAAACGGTGATGTCGCGTAGATCATTGAAATAATGAAATTGTACGTCTTCAAGAAAAATCGTACTGAGACCGCCAGATTCTCGTTGAATCAAGAAACCCCTTATTGGTGATCACATCAAAAGCTGACCCCTCTTAACAAGGAGGACCTTGAAATTCGTCCAGCAGGTCCATCCAATTGACGAGAAATCAAACCATTCGTTCTACTTAAGTCTTATTTTGCCAACTGTAGGAATGAATTAATCCAATCTGAATGGTGAATCAAGCAACAAGCAAATCGAGTTCTAATGACGAATGACTCGAATCGCTTGCCCCACGCCTCAGAACGACCAGCAGTCTAAGGCGTAATAACCGTGAATCGCCTTAGAATACCTACGATCGCCCAATTCAACAATAGCCACGCCATCAACGTCAGACGACAAATCACCAACCACGCGAACAAGATGGTCAACGTGAACATTATCCAATGGGAGATCAAGAATGTCATCGGGAACGGTGTGACTGCCGACCACGAGGTCTCGTATGGTTTTGAGTCCATCAGAGGGATGAAGAACGTCATGGAAATCATCATCATTGAATGGATGGTACAAACCAGCGGCGAGTTCGACGATACGTGAAACCAGATAATAGACCCCGGGCTCATCGTCACGCACGTCTTCGATGTCCGCGATACCGTCAAGACTGTGAATGTTGATCATCATGATCCCCTCTCGCTGTTGTTGCAATTGTAACATGTCGTGTAAAACGACACGCAAGTGGCATACCACCTTATGATTCAATAATGACCGCCGGTCACAGTCATAGGGCCTACTGGTGGCAATCAAATACCATGAGGGGTAGCCTAGGTTCGACCACTGATTCCACCAGAAGAACCGTCAAATCGAATTGTCATTCTATGTGATTATTCAGTGTGAGATAGTCATTACATTCAATCAAAATCAACTTCATCACCCGAAGAACAAATCAACAGAACCAAAACCATTTTCTGACTATCTCACACTCTCACACTTGAAAACCGTAAACAACAACGAATTACCGTTCATTCCCTTATGTCATGAATCGGCTTGATCCAGGATCGGTGGCAGAGACATCAGTCAACCGCCACCGAATCACCTACGCCCCCAATGTTTCACTCGTACTCGGCGTGGTATTCCTTGAGTTCCTACCAGAGCGACCTTCAAACGCTGCATCGCCTCCACCGGGTCCACGAATGTACCTATCGGGTTCGGTCTCATAATCAACATACTCGGTCACCGCCATGACATCATAAGCGCCTTCCTCAACAGGCGTGAGAATGTCCTCGACCACCACGTCAAGCACGTCGACGCCATGACCCTCACCAGTCTCACCGAACTCGTTCATGACCATAGTAGCCTCCCAGCTTGTTTTTGATTAATGTAATAAGTATAACACGTCGCTAAAACAACGGCAAGTCGCGACACACCAAAGACTCTGGGTAAGTGCGAGATAGTCAACTTCAAAGGTTAACATGTTGATCATGGTTCTTGGCGTGTCGCAATTTTAAGTGATGTATAGTTATAACTGTACATCAAAGAAAAGCCTACAACCCAAGGAGTCAGAATGACCAAGCGAATCATGGACATCGTCAATAAGTACAAAGCAGAGATCGCGTTGATCATAATCGTCACATCAAGCTGGCTGACATGGAAATTCATCATTCCATCAATCATCCCCGGGCTTTCCACGATCGCCGCTTTCATCACAAGCAACGTCATGCTTGCCGCGATCATCGGTAGTCTCATCGCACTGGAGGTAATAGACAAGGTCGAATCACTGAACAAACCTAATCATAACCGCTGAGCGTAGCTTACCCCTGGGGCGTCGCTTGGTCAAACGACGCCCATTCCCCTCACCCAGACGAGTCGTACAGGGCCCCAGACTTGGTGTCGTTTTGAACCATTCCACATGTTCACCCAGATGAGTCAAACAAAACTGAGATCGCCTGCGACGATCACACTGACGCATTACTAGAATCGATACCATTCCAATTCTCTGATCATTGTCCATCGATCGCTTGACCAAATCAAAACATGCGGCGTGATTGCAACGACTAGATTCTAAATCATGATTATGCCCCTACCTCACCATTAGACTCACCATTAGATTCGACTCGATTCAACCATCCCCACCAACGATTCTAGCCATCAGGGGCAAATCGGATGCTTCCTTCTAGGATTTACCTGCGAGTCACGATCTCACCGCTATCACCATCCCGTTGCTTTGATTACGAGCGGCGTCATGGGCAAACAATTCATTCAACTACTACCCATTAAGCAGTGAGCCTAACCCCCGGAATCTAGGACTTCAGAAACAAAGAACAATCGTCATTTGTTGACTCAACGATTTCAAGCCAGGTCAGCATTACGATTGTAAATGCAATCCCAGAGAGTGAATCAGTCATTAGGCTCAAGAACAACGAATGATCATCAAAGTGACCACTGACTATCGATTCATCAGAAGGAGACGTTTCTTTGACTTCATTCGATGAATGACACCAATTCAAATTGTGATCTCGGCCTGATCATACGAATCATCGGTCTAGTCTGAACAAGGCTCGTTGGTCAATTCATTCGTTCATTTATTAATTCATTGATGAACAAGCATGACGCATCATTATAGTGCTCTCATACCCATGTCATGAATCTATGTGAACTTTAAGCCATGTGCAATGAGCGTGAATCACACAATCGCGATTGACTTTGTTCGTCGTTAAGAGATGGCTTGCATTTTGATTCGGGTAATTTCACTAGTCGATGACCGTAATTCATAGCTGATCGAATCGTGATTGCTTTGTTCAATGTGAATGCCTCGATCAATCGCAATCACATGACTATCTCACACTACTCCAAAGATTGTTTCGAGGTCACAGAATCAGGGCACTCGCGGGAGTGACTCTACCTCAAACCCTACTCAAACCCTAAATCGTAACCGAATCACGAATTCGACAATTCCTAGGAGTATTGATTTGGGCATTAGATTTGGACATTGATTTAAACCACAGCCATCTCCATACCCACTAATTAATAGCAATTAGTAACCAGCAAACAAATAGACTCAGAATCGATTAGGCCCAGGAGTGATGCCATTTCAACGATCTCAAGCCCAATCAAAACGGTCATGACATGAGATCTATGGAAACGTGCAATTCATCATCTTCAAGGGAAATCTCCTGAGATTGCAAATCTCAATGTGATGTCAATCGACAACCACCCCACAGAGTAAACCACTAATCTATAACGACTTTCAACAAAAATGTGATTTTTGATTCACACCACGATTACCCACATCTCCAATTTCATCTTCGGTCATCACAATCTCCGACAACACCATCCAAGTACGCGACTTCACCCAGCCCGACCATACTTGATTCCACCACTGATCCCATCGATACCAATACCAATCAATGGTCGACAACCATCGACGACCAAGATTCTTGATAAACGAACAACGTGAATCCTAGTCAACAACACAATTCAAACCTGCTACGATCGCAAACCTACTTCCTGACCGCCTATTAAAATCACTTATGCTCAACCAACGAATCTTGATCCCCTGCCAATAGAATCGAACATCAAACATCGAACAAACATGACAACCAAAAATGACTCAACCCCACGCCCCACCAGTAAATCACAACACATCATCCTGCCAGAGTCGATCAGAATCCCGACCCCCGCCTCGACACGAATCACCTAAGCATCGAGCATAGCCAGACTAACCCTATCTATCCAGGCCAGGGGGTAACACGATCAATTCAACCAATTTGATTCACGATCATAACCATTACCCCCACCATCAAAGAATCACCACTAACCCTACAGTAGCTCTTAGTGCATTGCAATGATTTACTTATTAAGGTAAAGTAAGTCATGTACAATTCAACTACGAAGAGCCATGAACGGTGAGCTAACCATACGGGGCATTACTTAAAAGTAAGACCTCAGTCAACCCACTACTAACGCGCCACACGGCTGCCACCGGCTACACCATGCCCCGACCCGCCTATACACGAGCCAGTAGCGCGAGACCCCATAACCCCGGAATCCACGGGTTCAATTATCTCAAACTAGGTTAAACAAACCACCAACCCAATCAACCAGAAGAATCAACCAACACCAGAAAAAGGAAGCACAGGCTAAATCACTCAAGTCAAATCATAATCGTAACCGACCCGCGAGATTCACTGAAGCATTCAGATCACGATCCCACCCCGAGTCAGTCAAACAACCATTAGAACATACCACGACACGACCCCGGTGAGTCACCCGCTTAGAACAACAATTACATAACTGGGACGAGTCACGAGCTGAAACTCGACGCACTCGAACACCAATCAACTCTAACTGATTCGTTAAAGCCGACTGACACTCCCCATACGCCCAAGACTTATTCACCGCCCGCTTGCCCTTACGACTAGACAACCAACCCAAGTACTCCACACCCAGTCCCCTCACGCCATACGGTTTCAAGTGCTCCCTTACCTCATGACCAATCAACTCCGCTAGGGTCTTCTTCAATCGTCCCACACGAGCCGCAAGCCTCTTGACCTCCCGACACAAGACCTGGAAATCATGATACTCTCCCTGCTCGCCCAGTGGAACACCCAGCGCCTTATAAGCCAGGACCTTACCATGCTTCAACTCGCGTAAATGGCGTAACTCAGCATCCGCACCCCGTAGGGACTCCATCGTTCGGTAAGTGATGTTGCTCGCGTGGTACCGAGCCGCGACCTTACCCTCGGGGTTAATGATCGTGAGGACGTAAGGCTCCACAAACCCCAAGTCCAACCCAGCCCTGAACCCTGATCGATTAAAGAGGGGGACCTCGATCTTCGTTTTGAAATCGAAGACAATCTCGCCCTGCCTCGTCTCACGAATCGTGGGTTTAACAAGACCCACCACGTTTAACGTTTCTAACTGGCGCGCTGGTAGCTGGAAGTGGAAGTCGAGTTTCCTAGACCCCACCTGCATCGTTAGGGTACTGGTCTGGGCATCAGAATCATACTCTAGGGTGGAGTACTGATTATCCGTAAACGCGGGATCTAGTGTTAAACCGAGTTTGAAGTCGCCCTGATCATCGCCCTGCGAATCATTCACAACCCACGCCCCGTACTCGGTGATGGTCTTCCGGGTGAAGACTTCCTTGAGCCTGGAGGCCTGCCAGGACTTAGGTTTATCAACCTGAATGAGTAAGTCATTATCTGATGCCCACTTCCTCGCGACCCCACCATTGGGTATCTTACCATCATGATTAGCCTGGTAAGTCTGGAGTGATCGGGCGAATCTCTCAACCCAAGCTGAATCATCTAGGTAAGATTGGATGGTCTCATTCTCTAGGTTAATGAGGTCCTTCAACTCCTGCTTGACATCCGCCCAATTCAATGATTGGCCCGTCTTAGTGACTGTGACCTTAGTAGGCGTTAGGGCGTGTAGGCCACGGTGGACGGTTTTATGGCCTTTCTCGCGTGTCTTACTCATGATTCGATGCCCTCTCGTAACCTGTGCTTATTATTTTACTAAAATTATTATAGTCACTTATTACACATCACTGCAACATAAGAGCAATCCACTGCGGTCACACTCACCAAGACACAAACCAAGCCCGACCGTGGCCTCGCTCGCCATTCTTCAGAGAAGATCGACCAAACCGAGGCAAAGCAACAATCACACCAAGATAGAATCTCAACCAACCCAAATGCCCTACAGTCAAAGAGCAGGATAAAGCTGTTCTAAACACATCTGTCTTAAACTCAATCAAAACGATTATGACATGAGATTCATTGATTCATTACAAACAGTGCAATTCATCAACTCGAAGTCAAAACAGGCTGAAACCACCCAATTCGGTATTAAATCTAATGGTGGGAATCAATCGATTAGACTGTAACAGGCTTACAGCCTTCCCCTATTTACCAATTACCAGTAGAGCCCATGGGAATACGCAACCCTCATGCGAATCCACTACCGAACCACCAGACACCACACCATTTCAAATAAAAGTCAATAAGTCAATCAGCAAACCTCACGATAATACCAAACACAGCAATTTCTGCTAAACGCCCGACTTGACCTATAAAGATTCACACCAATTCAACATACAACATCAGTAATCTCAGTAACCTCAGTAACACCACGACGCGATCTCCACGTCTCACACGACCAAGAGATCGTTGGAACACAATCACCACCTCGACGACTGAATCACATCATCACACACTCACCAATAACCAATGCCAGATCCACCATGAGCTAGAACCCCACGACACCACAACCGACCAACCCCACCCCCCGATTCAAACCATCACTTCAACCAAACAACAATTCATCAACAAACCAACCTGATCTCCAGAAAAAACATGATTCACACCAATTTCCAACCAAAAAACCATCAACAATCAATAACCAACCACACGACCCGCTCCAGCCTTATGATCTAAACCCCAGACCACCCTACAGTTGACTAAGTCACACAAAACAAAGAACATGAGCACCAAGTAACAAGTAACAAGTAAACCGCAACCGAAACCAATCATCAATCTCAAATCAACGAATCATCATTCATCATTCACTATCACAACCAACCAGACTCCCCATCAACCAAAGTCAAAACCACCAATCGACCAACCATCACAAACTTCAATCAATGTTGGGAATCAACTTGACCCGACCACCAGAATCACCAGTAATACCAACTTCACACGAACCGCGCATCGCGTCGAACAACCACACGTCAACCCAAATTCCATGAATCACAATCAACCACCAGCAGACACCACAACAACACAAGTCAAAGACACAAATCAAATCAACTAATGACCACAACAACACGAGAACACAACAAATTGACTCAAACACAAGTACCAACCCAGATCATAAAATGAACAACCGTCGAGTCAAAACGGAAATCAATGACACTGAAGCAATTCCAACATCAAGCAAGAAAATAAAACAAATAATCAAGAAAAACAATGAATGGAAATCGAACATGCTGGAATCGTCACCATTCACCCGAAACAAGTGAACAAACCTCATGATTCCTCACCCCAAGCAAGAATCCAACTCAAGAATCGTCATTAACTTTCCCGACTTCCTATAAGTCAAATCAATGACCCCAACCCACTCAAACCCAAGAACAAACCCAATTAACCAAACCATCAGCTATAAACACATCAACGCCATAAAACAAATCGTTCAAAGAATCTAGCGGCCTACTGATCCCGCACAACCCAAGGAATCGCCAGCTTACCGCATCATAAAGCATAACCCGAACTCATCAACACCCAATTACATCACAACCACTCACATCAAACCCACGATCTCAGCACCAACCCACGTACCCACCGAACACCTGAACACGCATTACCCACACGATTGACATACACGACAATACCCAAAAACAATATGATCACCCATCAACCCTCAACCATGAACACCAGCAGAGAACCTAGACTTGAATCACCATACCCACCGACAACCCACAACACACCATCCTCCAATACCACTGGACACAAAGCAACGAAACCAACTCCACGACCTCATAGGCACAATCAAGTTAAAAATCATCAACCATGACCAACCCACCAATTCATCACAACTCACACACCACTCTAACCAACAAACCCGAATCACCACCACCAAACCAGCCTTTGATCGAGACAAAGGGGCAACCACCAGACCAATCACGATTGCCCACCACGAGATCACTTATAGAATCACTCATAACACAAACAAACCCATCCCAACCCAATCACCATTCACCACCCCATGAGAACCAACAATCAAAACAATCACAATCTCCCCAATCAAGCTCAATTCACGATTGACCGATTATCAACCAATGAATCACACCACCAAAACGCCAGAATCAAGGACTAATAAGCAAACCACCACCAGACCACAATTCACGAATTAAGTGAAATCAGCAAACCACCAGTCTAAACAACACAACTAAAATCAAACCATAACCACACGAACCCAGGGTCAAACAAAAATGAACCAAACAAATCACACCATCAACCGAACTAAAACCGTTACCACAATCTCAAGCATCAGTCAACCACAAACACCTTGATCAAGAGAAACGCATCACAATCCCCCCAACACCCAATCTACCCAGAGTCTCCATCAATCAACCAACTTTTAGACCAAAACACAACCTGTTCAAAGACCAAAGTCAAAAATACTCGATTCCTGGAGAATTGATTAGTACTGAACGAAGATCTCCTTCTCACCTACGCGACACCAAAATCAACCCCTGGAGAATTGATTAGTATGACCGTGATCATAATGCTTAATTTACTCACCACAAGGACCAATTCAACATCCTCGACCCATCATCATTCCACCGACTCACTAAACCAACAACAAAATGTAACGTTAACCAGATTCACCCACCACTTACTGACATAAACGCATCAATCACAAATCATTCACCATCAACCACACAACCAACAATCCCCAGACACCCACGATCAACCCTAACTCACCCAAATTGAGTCTAAGAAAACACCACAATCAAAACCCCACACCAATGCGAAAAACAGCCTCACGAACCAACTCACAAACAACAATCAACACCACCATCAACAATCACCAGACCTCCGAAACACCCACCAACCACAGACTCACAATCAACAACAATCAACTTTCATACTCAAAACCTCCTTGATCACAAGAAACAAAACCAATACCCCGCAACCACTAACGACCAATCAACAACAATCACCAGAATCGACCACCTCACAACAAACCAGAACAACCAAACTCAAATGAATCATAACCACCACGACAACCACTCGAAATCACTCCAACCACAAACTCACAAGCAAAACTCAGCAATAACCAAAACAGTCCCAACGATCAACGATCAAAACCAAACTGACAACCACCACTAACCCAGCAACAACCCGATAACCCACCGATCCCAGACAAAACAAGCAATCATAAAACCTAACTCACAAACCACCACTCAACAACTACATAAACTACGAAACGCCAAGAGTCGAAGAACCAGAACCATGAGACACCCAATAACACCATCAAGTCCAGAACCCCGAATCACCACTGCACCCGACCCCACGAGCAACCAAACCCAAACGCTCACCACCAACAACCCGAGATCACCATTACAAAGAATCAATCACAATCCACACCCCTAACATAACAGCGGTCTACACTACCCGAAACCAAGAATCAAAATCACCCCCCGAAACCCAATGCCCAATCACAATCATAAACAAATCACCACCAAACCCAAACTCCCCAAGAATCACAACAAACACAACCTACAACACCAACTTAAGAATCAAGAATCAAGAATCATAATTCATAATCATAATTCACCATCACTCAGAAAACCAGAAAACACTAATACCCACGAACCCGAGAATCACCACGATCAATAATAAAAACCACCCACAACCAACACCACAATCACAAGAATCAAACCCCCAACCCCATTAAATCACCCAAATCTCACATAACGAATCATCCCAGACCCACATCCCTCTCTTGACCACAAAAAACATCAAGAAGTCTAGGCACAACCACACACCAAACCAAAACACGTATCAAACAAATGCACACCAAGAAATCACAGTAAACATGAACAACAAACCATGATCACACGAACCCAACACCCCACTCCATCCCCAACCACACCAACTCATAAAGAGGAACAACCATAATCTCAATGTTTCTTAAGATCACAACAATTATACAGTCAAACATTAACCCCCATTCAAATCACAACGAAACACTAACCCCATGATCTCCCAACACCACAATCACAATCACAATCACGCCAATTCCAATTCAATACCACGATCACCACCCCACATCCCCTAACCAATCACCAAAAGATGAAACCAACAACACAACATCACAACCACCCGACCACCAATGACATTGAAATCAAGCCAATTTCTAACAAACCAACAACCCCCAACAGCACAACATCAAATCAACAAACCATTTGACCCCCAATAACCACAAGTCAAACCACAACGACCCCCAGAACCCCAAACCAACCCGATTCAACCAAAACACACCACCACATCTCCTCTAATTACCAAGATCATAATCACACCTCATCCCATAACCATTCAACATTAAACCAAAAAACGTAATCATAAAATGCAATGCAACTCTCATTCAACCCACCCATTGAACACTAAGAAAATCTAAACGATCTAAACCATAACAACCCATACCATCTTAGAGATTTTACGATAATCGCAAACAAACCCTATCCACCTCTAATTCGGAAGTCAATCAGCCCCAATGCGATGTTGCGTTGTGTTTACTTCTCAAATTGGCAATTGGGATTGATGGCGTTAAACAACCAGTAGTGATCGTTTACTGAATGCACATTGGTTGCTTTGATTTCTGAGATCTAGATAATTGACGAATGGTTTAACCAATCTTAAGAAACAATTATTATACGATCAAATAGAACACTGATGACCCCAACCAATTCCATCACATGAAGTTCATCATTCAAGTTTTACATACAGTAAATCAATTACAAAACAAATCACCCCCCCAATCCTCAACCCCATGACCAACAACACCAATCCCAATCGTATGACTACAACCCACAACCAACTCATGACAATACAACCACATGATAACCAAACAAACACCCACCCAACCGAACCAAGAATCGCCAATAACAATTCAACTCAACCAACTCACTCACCCGAGATCACAAATCACAACCAATCCCCTGACCCCCAATCAAACCAATTCAAAATGATCACACCAAATCACCAACAATCACCCCACGATCTAAAGTCAAAGAAACCGCATAACCAACAAGCGAACACCACAAGAATCAAGCTAACATCGACAACCCGAGATCACCAATCAGAACAAGTCAACAACCACAATCACACAAAACGAACAACCTTCACGAACATGATTAAGAGTGACAACGAAAAACAAAGAACTCGCAAAGAATGAACACGAGAAACCAACCCGAAAACAAAAGAAACAAAGCACATCAGTAATCGAGAATGACTACGACCTCAACCCGAAAAAGAAAAACAAATGAACATGACTCTAGAATCGAGGAATCGAAAAAATAAAAAACACAACCCACATGGCCCGCGCGGCGAGCGCTGTTCCACACCAACTTGATTCGCCCTACCCACCGACCTGACTTCGACCCCACCGCCTCTATCGCCTTGACCCTCCGCTCTGCCTCTTCCTCCTTTATTACCTTTATTACCTTTTGCATCCATCTGTCCACAGTACCGCGGCTTCACTCCCTCCGGCACCCTACCGGGCGCCTCCGTCCGTTCCGCCGCTACACCAACACAGCATGACCCCGCCCCCATCTCGTCACCAGTTCGCTCCCACTCTGTACCCCATGTCAACCAAGGCCGCGCCAGCAGGCCGGAGGTTGACGAGCGCGCAGCGCGATTCACTAGATGATGCGCGCCACCAGCGCAGCGGTGCAGCACATCTCTTTTCTTGCACGCCGGTGTCAACCGGATTGCAAGACTACTTGTTTTTCAATTGCAGGCTTCGACTGCCTTTTCTTGTTTGATTGATTTGTCCAACTGATTGTTTTCTTCTATTGTAGGCCACTCATTGTAGAGCATTACCCATGCAGGGTTTATTCTCCTTTCTTCTGGGTTTCGGGTTCACCAAGACCTACTGGGTTTGTTTTTATTTATCTAGATTCGTATGATTCTAGCTCCCGGGGTTAGGGGTACCCGGGTCCCATTTCTATGGCTTTAGATTGGTCATTCGGGTCTAGATTTCGTTTTCTTAGATTCTGTTTTTGTTGAGATTTCTTTTGATTTGTTGGATTTTCTTCTTATTGGTTCTCTATTATGTGGATTCGGCGCGAAATCGGGTGTTTTCTGGAGGCTTTCGCAAGATAGCGTGTTTAGATGCAATCTAAAGGGTATATTTTTGACACTGATTTATACCATTTTTGGGAATCTTGCTGAAACTGGCTAGATTCCAACGTTTTCTAACATTCTGACAGGTCTTGTGTTTTTGTATTACGTTTAATGCCCGTTTTATTCGTTAAATAGACTCCATTGATATGATCATTCGCTGATGTGAATCTAACATACCAGTTGGTCAAGGGTCACGATCGTGTGTACAATGACGAGATCTCACACCAGTGGGTTTGGTCTAAAATGATCTCGTGGTTGTGTTCTTAACAGTAAGGATAAGTTGGGGTTGTTACCCGTTTAGCTTTCTTAAGTAGAACGTATTGTTATGCTCCTGTCTTTATTATGGTTACTGTAAGGTCTTTGAACATGCCAGTAGGACGGGCATACGGTTTATTTGTTATTGTTCTATTGGGGCTACTGTGGTGTTGGTTATACGATGTTATAGGTTTCAATGATTGTGATCTATTTTGATTTGTAATGGGTTAATAGAGTTATTGTTCGTTATTATGCCTCCTATAGATTTTGGAATGATGCGGTGCTATTGTGGGTGGTTGTGATTTCTATGCTCCTCTATGTTTTATAAGTGACGTTCAGGTGTTGGATTGTTCTTGTGGGTTTCAATGGATGGGTTGTGGTTGTTGGTTGAGATTTTTTTATTGTTATTGTGTGATGTTGGATTGAATTGGTTGTTAATTGGTGATGTTGGATTGAATTGGTTGTGAATGATTGTCACTGGGGTTGTGGTGTGGGGTCTATGGTATTGATTGTTCTTATTTGGGTAGGATTTGTGATTGATTAGGGGGGTGTGGAGGATTGTCTTGTATGAGTTGATGGGATCAGGGGGTATGGGGATTGAGTAATCGGCTAGACTTAGTATGAGTTTACTGGGCTATTGATTGGATGGGTTATGTGATTGGTCGTGGGGTGGGTTCTGTTGATTGCGTGATGTTCCTTGGGATGGGTGTTGGTGTTCCTTATGTAACTGTTTGATTGGGTGGCGTTGTTTGGTTCTTGACTGTGGGTTTCGTGGTGGGTTGGTCTGGGTTTGGATTCTGGTTCCGTGTGGGGTTATAAGATTCTGGTTGGGTTGTCGGATTTTAGTGTTTTGGTCTGTGGGGTTGTGGTGGGTTATGATTTGGTTTGAATAAGTGTGGGTGGGTTAGCAGATGGGTGGTTATTGTTATAGCTTCAAAGTTACTGGGTGGGTTGTGGGTTCTTGGGATTGGGGATTATGATTGGGTTTAGATTGAGGATGGGGTTTTGGTGTCTCTGGGGTTTGTTTGTGGTGTGGATTTGGATGTAATCTGTAGGTTTGGTTGGGTGGTTGTTTAAGATTTATTCTTGTTTGGGGATGTGTGTTTGTTTGGGCTTGTTGGGTGGGATTGTGATCGTCTGTTTTGTTTGGGGTGGGTGGTTTGTATTAATAGGGCTGATCTGCTGGTGTGTTGGTGTGGGTGTTCTTGTAGGTTTGGGTTTTGTTTGCTTGATGGTGGTGAGTGTAGACCGTAGTGGATCGTTCTTATGTTACGGTGATGTATTGTATAAAATAATAGGCGCAGGTTACGAAAGGGTATCGAATCAATGAGTAAGACGCGCGAGAAGGGTCATAAGATAATTCATAATTCACCGTGGCTTACACGTCCTAACGACCGTTGGGATCGCAGATCACAAGACGAGTACCTTATTACTCTGGGTTGGCGTTAGACAAGAATTGGAGGACATCATCGGCTTAGAGAATGAGACCATCTAATCTTACCTAGATGATTCAGTTTGGGTTGAGAGGTTCACTAGATTATTCCGAGCTTACTAGTCTAATCATGATGGTGAGATTCCCAATGATGGGGTCACGAGGGAATGGGTGGGTTGATGAACCTAAGTCCTGTCGGGTCTCCAGACTCAAGGAGGTCTTCACTTGTAAGGCGATCACGGAGTACTGGGTGTGGGTTGTGAATGACTCGCAGGGAGAGGATCAGGGCGACTTCAAACTTGGTTTGATTCTAGATCCCGCGTTTACGGATAATCAATCCCGTTTACATGGATAATAAGTACTCAGGCTTAGAGTATGATTCTGATGCCTAGATCAGTATTCTAACGATGCAGGTGGGTTCTAGGGAGCTTAACCTTTACTTCCAGTTATCGAAGTGTTGGTTAGAGACGTTGAACGTGATAGGATGTCAAACCCACGATCCGTGAAACCGGGCAGGGGAAGTCGTTTTCGTTTTCAAGACTAAGAAGACTAAGATCTAGGTTCCCGTGTTCAATCAATCAGGGTCCAAGGCTGGGCTTGACTTGGGGTTTGTACCCCTACGTGCTCGCGATCATTGATTCTGAGGGTGAGGTTGTGGTCTGGAGACACGCGAGTAACATTACTTATAAGACGATGGAGTCTTTACGTGGGGGCAGATGCTGAGTTACGACATTTGCGTGAGTTGAAGCACATGGTAAGGTGTAGACTTACAAGTTCTTGGGGATTCCACTGGACGAGTAGGAGGATTGTAACGATTCCTAGGTTTTGTGTGGTGAAGCGTGAAGCGGTTGGCGGCTCGCGGGGGTTGAGGTTGATGAGGGTGTGTTGTTGGTGGGGTTGTTATTGTTATTGATGATGCTGGATTGGGGTTGGTTGGTGGAGATGATGTCCCGTGTTCGGGGGGCGTATTGTCGTATGCGGGGTTGTCGTGGGTTTAGTTGAGTGATAGGTTGGTGGTTGGGTTTCTATGGGGGTTGGCTTTGATCGTTTAGATTGTTGAGTTGTGTCTTATTTGTGATTTGTTGGGTGTTCTATGCTGAATGGGGTTCATGTGATCTTTGATGGTCTGGGTGGTGGGTGTCTTGTATGATGTATGGGTAGAGCTGGGTTTCGGGTTGGGGTTGTCGGTGATGATTATGTTGCTTAGTGTGGGTGTGGTTGGGGTGTGACCGCAGTGGTTTGGGTTGAGGTAACGGCGTTCCAGCTCGCGTATGAGTGGGTTGGGATGGGGCGTAGCGAGATCAGCCGTGTGGTGCGTAGTGGGGTGGGTTAATGAGTCTTCGGTTTTTACTGGGTTGTGTGGTTGACCTGCTAGTCTGGCTCTAGGTGGTTGAATTGTGATCGAATTAATCATGCTGTTGTTGGTGATGGTTATTCCATGGGGTTGATTGGGTTGGGTTGGGTGGATTTAAGATCTTATGATTATGGGCGGGTTTCATGTTTCTTGGTTTATTCTAGAAAGTGGGTTGCGTCCTCTTTTGATTTAATTCATTGTGTGTGGAATCGATTCCTGTGGGTTCTTTGTTTCTTGTGCTCTTTGTTAGACGAGTGTGATCGTAGTGATTGAGGAGGAGATCATTTTTCAAGCAGATACCGTCTAGAACATGACATGACAGACCAACTAACGACTTCATGTTGTGTTCTTGTGGACTTGTTTGTTACGGATGTGTCCTCCCGTCTGGTGAAAAGTAACGAAGTGATTGTGACGCAATACTTGACGCCATTCGATCTGGTTTGTGACGTCGTCTCATTTACAGATACCATTCCCCAACAGATCTGGAACCTGAAGAAGGGAGAAACCTAATACCACGTGCGGTCCATAGGACCATGACATTTTGAACCTGTGTCCTGAATGCTTGTCAAAGCATTACCTTTGTCCCTAGACTAGATCTTTCGTGTTTAACATCCTTCCAACATCCTTCATAAGGGCGTCCTCCAATCACATTGATAGAGGTTCCGCCTCACTCGACGGCATCTAATAGAACACGCATACTGAGTCTGCCCAATGGGAAGACCCCAATAAGAGGGGGATCAAGTTGTTGGTGAATTGACTTTGTTATGACGCGTGATTATTGTGTGTCATGATTATGAAGACGCTGGGTCCCTGGTTGCATTAAACATGCATGGAGGGCTGGTGAGACAGGTCTCGTGGGTTTATAGTTCCGTGGGTGGCACCCGGCCTGTTGGGAGCGTGGAGTCGATGTGGTTGGTGACGTCTCACTACTAATCGTAACGCCTGGGTCGGGGGGCTGTGAGGACTCCATACAAGACGATTAAATCATAACCGTGACCAAATAGTAATCCAACCCGGATCCAGATCTACAAGAAGCAAGCTGTGTAGTGCGTGCCTCATTCACCCACGAAAACCCGCTTTGCATAAACCGTCTACTCCGTTCTCACTCAAAGCGTCATAGAACTCACAACTCACTTTAATCGTATAGCCGGTTCCATGTGCGCCTCTCCCAAAACCAACAACGATAGACTGATTCGCCACGACCTGCTCTGCCTGGGGACGACAAGAGAATCAACACCACTGATGGTATGTTTGGCTCATGACCTACCCTCATCGAAAATCCGACGGTCTCAAGGCGATCTCCCCTGAAGATGATGAATCTCCCTCGTCTCAACAGATTTCCAGTGTCCATCAATTTAATTAGGATTGAGACACATGACTGACATTGGTCCTGAACCTAATCGATTCTTAAGGGAGACTTAAGAAGACCCAACAACCCATGAATTGATCTAAGCAACCAAGACCTAATGAATCACGCCATAAGTCGACAACGATGATGATAAACCCACGATTAGGGGAATGGACCTAATGGGATCTACTTCATCACGAAATAGGGCTGGGTCTTGTCGTATTGGTAGATCGGCAAGACGATTCTTGGGGTCCGGGTTATGGACTGTGGGGTTCATGGTTGATGTATGGTTGGTGATGAGGTTCTGTTGGTCAGCGATTTAATTATTGGTTCTAATTATTGGTGAAGAGAAGTTGGCTGTTGGTTGTCTTTGTGGTCTTGTGCTGGTTGAAAACCTCTCGGATTTGGTCATTGTTGATGCAGGGGTTGCAGACTCCGAGTGGGACGTGGACGCTTGGTATGGTGGAGTAAGGCGTGAGGTTCTTGGCTTGGTCATCGAAGAACATGTCTGGTTTGATGACTTCGAGGGCTGGGGTCTTGTCCATACCGGCGAGCATGGTCATTTCGTCGATGTGGATTCCGTGGGTCCCTAGGGTGTTGAGGGTTCGTTCTACGGTGTCGGCTCCGCGTGCTGTGACGACGTATGTGCGGATGGTTGGTGTGGTTCTGAGGTCGTTGAGGATCTCCTGTTGTTCTTCATCGGTCATGTTGTTGAATGTCTTGCATGTGCCGTTTTGGATAGATTCGATGGTCTGTTGGATGTTGTTGATTCCCTTGAGTAGTCCGGCGAGTGGGCCTGCTTCGATTGGGTCATTGGCGTGGTCGATTTCGTATTGGGTGTAGGCGGTCAGTGCTTCCTGGGTGCCGGGTGATGCTTTGAGGTATTGTTGGAATTGGCGTTCGCTGGAATCGCCGGCGATGATGCCGTCGAAGTCGAATGCGACTCGTAGTTCATTGGGGTGTGGGTCCTTGCCGGGGGTGACTTGGTTGTCTTGTACGATGCGGCCTGCTGGGATGTTGTGGCGGGCGGCTTCATGGACGTCTTCGCGGTTGGCGGATAGGAATAGGTCTACTCCGTAGGCTGCTTCTAGGTATGGGGCTGGTGATTTTCCGCTGGTGAATGTGGCCTTGTCGATGGGGAGTCTGAGTGCTGTGAGGCTGTTCATTGCTCGTAGTCCGGTGCGTGGGCTGTTGCGGGATGCGATGATGACCTCGACTCCACGGTTGGGATCAAGTTTGTGGAGGATCTTATTATAGGTGAGGAGTTTGGAGATGAATGGTGCTGCGATTCCGGGCTTGAGGGGGTCGTGTGAGTGTTGGGTCTGGTATTCCTCGTAGGCTTGTACGCCCTGTGACCTGTAGATGTGGTCTGATTCGGTGAGGTCTAGCAGTGCGCTGGATGAGACTCCGATGACGAGGTCTTTGTGTTGGAGCCAGCGTGATTGGGTTCGGCGTTCTTGGCGTGGGGTGCGGTGCTTAGAATGGTTGGTGGTGGTCGTCAATTCTTCTTCGTCTTCCTTGATAGGGGATCGGGTTGTGTTGCTTTTAGTGATTGATTTTAGTAATCTGGTGGGGTCTTGTCAAATCTTCATGTGTTGTTGTTAGAGTTTTGCCAACTTTTGATTTGGATGGACGTTACCGTCTCTTATGGCTGGGGTAAACAAGTTATTGTGGGAGACCCCCTTTCGGGGTGACTTGCTGATCCACCGTGGAGCCCGTTTCCTTTTGTGTCTGAAACTGTCTTGTGATGATCTTTATTGATTGTAATAATGTGATCAATCTGCGAACTAAATGAAAAGCGTCCATGATGGATGGTCTGGATGAGACCATTTATTATGATTTAGTTAATGGATCACATCGTATAGAGATAATGGTTGTGAGGTAGACGAGGGTTTCCATCAGACGGTAGTGGATTAGACAGTTTGAGAGTTGGTTTGGATTTGGTATGTTGGATTGTCATACAAATAACTTAGAACCTTCAATTACATTGTTCAAATGGTTTTAATAGATTTTAGATTTAATAGATTTTAGATTTAGGCACAAATGTGAATTGAATGAGACTTATCCCCAATGTGATCATAAGAGGGCGGCAATAGATCAGACGCAGGAACAGCTTATCGCTGGATCGAGGTATTAGGTCTTCTTGTAGAGAATTAGATCTTGGGTTTGATTGAATGGGTAGCATGACTTGAAACGACCATCTTGTTAGGATTAATCCTGACCTCACTTATGAGCCTGATAAACCGTTGATCATGAGAAAACCCAGACACCAATGAACTTGTGAGTCTGGGTTTGGTTTTATTTTGGTTCAGATGAGCGAGTCCTCTACTGTTCGTCTTAATCCCTCATTTACTCGCTTGTCCCCTCTTAGTTGTTGAGGATCTTCTTGGTAAGTTCTGGGATCTCACCGCCGTTGCCGTCTACCACTAGGGACATAGACGGGTGGATCGCCCTGGCTCCTATGTTTAATTCCGCTGGATCATCTTGCTTACGGGCCATGATGAATGGGAGGTCTAATTCTTCGGCTGCGAAACCGTCGCCGTTAGAGTCCCCGAGGACGAAAAATTTTGGTACGGGATCAGCAGTGTGACCCCCATCATCATTGTGATCGTGATGTCCTTGCGCTCTAGGCTCACTGTATTCACGAGACTCGGGGTGCTCATAATGATCCATCAACCTGGAGAGCAGGCGTTTCTTGTATCGCGTGTAACCACCATCTGGCTTGTTGGTTTTGTTAGACGATACGATCACGTCGAATAGGTCGCTGATGTCTTTATGATCTAGTAGGGTGCTGACGATCTCAGGTTCGGTTCCAGAGTGGATGGAGAGCATACCGCCTAGGCCTACGATTTCCTTGCAGAATTCGATGGTTGGTTGGTATGAGTGGTCTATAGGCGATGAGATCGCTTGATCGCATACCAAGTCTGTAAATTCGTGGACTAGTGATTCGGTTTCTTGGGGTGTCGGCCGTTCGCCTGTGAGGTGTTCCACCGTACATGGGATGATGATCCGCCATCCAGTGCCGGTGACGAACCGGTACTTGTCTGTCACCGTGTTCTTGTATGAGGCCCAGGGTAGTTGTGTGATTCCATGGGAGTGGAGTAAGACGTCCATACAGTCATCGTAGAGCGGTTCGGTCTCGAATAGGGTTCCATCGAAGTCTATGAGCCCGATCAACTGGTTGTGATTGTCGGTATTGTTCAATTGAACGTAATTTGCTGTTCTGAGATTTTGATGTACAATGCAATTATACATATTAAACTACTAGAAGATTAATCGTCACGGTACAAGGAGGGTTACACCGCATGAGCAAGCCCCTCCACCGGACCGTCAAACTCAAACCCTCCACCGTCTTCGTCAGAACCAAGATCGAGTCTCCAAGGAAGCACAATCTTACCCAGACCACGATCGAGGAGTTTAATAAAGACGTCACGGAGTTAATTGAGTTTATTCAAGAGAAGACGGCCGGTTATCTTACACTGGAGTACTTGACTAAGTTCCGGGAGGAGGTTAGGAAGGCTAAGGAAGATGGGAAGAGTCTTCCCACAAACTCCCTCATGCGAGGCCTCGTCCAACCCGACTTACCCGACAATAAAACAATCTTCACACCATCTAGGGTGACTGACTTGATCCAGGAGAACGTGGGTCGCATGGTCAAGACGTGGAATGGGGAGGACGATCACATCCCATCCTCCCCCGCTGAAATCCACCTGAGCGGGAGTAACAATCAGTACAGTCAGATTATTAAGGTGACTAAGGATGATTTCATCATCCTGGTGATGAAGACTCTTACTGTGGAGTACTTGGTGTATTTTCATGCTCCGAAGAAGTACTTGAAGCGGTATAAGAAGATCAATAAGCCGGACATCACGTTGAAGGACGATGGGAGCCTGGAGTGGCGGTTCACGTTAGAGGTTGAGGCACCGTCTCCCAACTTGTCATTCAAGTACGTGATTGGTGTGGATCGTGGTGTCGTTGAGGCTGCGGTGTGGATCGTGGTGTCGCAGGACGATGGTCGAGTGGTTGAGTCATTCACCTCTAGTACAAGGCATCACCAGGCTCGGGCTAAAATACGGCGTCAGTTCCAGAATAAGAAGGGGATTAAGGCTGCGATCAAGCGGGATAACCCGGGTGTGGAGGATTTGACGACGGTCCCGCGGTGGGCGAGGGTCACGGAGTTGAACCATGCGATCACGAATGCGAAGATCGACGCTAGTAGATTACTGGCTCAGGAGATTGTGGCAACGGCGGTGGCTTATGATAATTGTTTGATCATGATGGAGGACTTGTCATGGTCGGGTAATTGGTGGGGTGAGCCTTATGGAGTCTTGTTGCACTGGGTGGAGCATTACGCGGAGTTGGCTGGGTTACATGTCATGAAAGTGAACCCGGCGTGGTCTTCTACGTCTTGTTCGGTTTGTGGTGCGGTGTTCAAACTCAAGAAGGCCGAGGCGAATGAGCTGTTGTTTCATGGGGCTCGCGTGTTCTCGTGCCCGTCTTGTGCGGCTGAGTTAGATCGTGATGTGAATGCGTCGGTGAATATCGCGCGTCGTGGATTAGCACGGGCTCGTAAGTCGGCCCGGACTCGATTATGGGGGAATCGTTCTAAGCGTGAGGCTGGTGTGGTTACTCCGCGTCGGGGCAGGTTGTTGAAGTCTCGGGTGTTGCGGCCTGTGTCGTTACTGGGTGACGCTTCGCTTTTGATTATTAATAAGTTTAGTCCTTTAGGTTCGCTTGCCGGTAGTTATGGGCTGCCGGGTGCTTCGGTTCAATGCGGGGTGACTCGTGTTCGGGTGGATGGGCGTGTTGCTTATAGCTTGAGATTGTAAGTGACATGCTAACGAGCTACTTGGTTAATGGTCTATTGTGATAACACATTAGATAACCTTTTAGCTTACCGTATCCTCCTTGGTTTATTAGATGTGAATCATGTGGGATTCAGGGATGGTCTCTATGGTCGTTCCTTCTAAAGCCAAGAACTGCGGTCGTTGTCTATGACGTCGCCACGCCCCACGATATGGCGACGAATCGTTGTCTAAGGTGTCCGGGGGATGGCTAGAATTGTGTGGTATGTATGGGCTACCTATCCCATGTGGGGTTATTGGATCCTTGCCACCCGGACGACTCAGTCTAAATGACGGTATCTAATTTCATGCAAGTCTTACAACCAATAAGTTCCGGCCGTGGGCATGGTGATAGAGGCGTCATCATAAGCTATAGATCCATCCTTGTCTATGATGAGTCCATAGATTTTAAGAGCCAGTCTATGATGCCTTACCTCTAGTGCATAATAATCAGATCGTTCGTTGTTTGGGGTTTGGACACCGTTAGAGCAATGGGAGAGGTAGATCTCACCATTGGAAAATCTGGTGCCTGGGGTGGGATTCGATGTGATCTCACTGAGGTTGTCCTTCAACAGGGCTATGATACGATTCGCGTCTTCCTCAGTGATCTGTGGGATCAGCGAATCATTGAGATTGTTAGATTGCATTCTCGCTCCCTGCTTGGGTTATGATCTATTCTTAGACTTCTTATTCTAACATGAGGATCAGGTGGCCATGAAATAGTCAGCCCCTATTCTGGTTTTGATTCAGGTCATGTTTCCATGTTATGTGAAACCCCATGGATGAACATGATCTCGCTTGTCCTAATGAATCCCCCGCCTGTCGCCTTAGATTCAATTAGGCCCAGGGTCGGCGTCATACCATTAACCCTGAGCCTAATTGAATTGATGAAGTCATGAAAATCGCTGAGACGTGCAATCCATCAATCTCGGGGAGATCAGTCCTAAAATCGAAATCTACAATGGAAAAATCTGACGGCTCATTGGAGGGGCAATCGATCATGCCATTGTGGCAATGTGAGTTGTCAGGCAAGTATGAGATAGTCAACCGGAAGGGGATCACCAACCCGTCAAGATCATACCAACCTCATCTGGGGCTCTACCACCACCAGTAGACTTCTCACGAACAGCCTTCAGACTCAAACTAGACTCATCTAATGCCTGGATCACATCCTGGAACCCACGAACACCGTCTAACACATGACCACGGTACGTGTCCCTCGTTATCCATACCTTGCCCATCAACTCATACAAACCGGCCGACGCCCACTCTATGTAATCAGCCAGCACGCCCATTGATCCAAGATCATCACGATCCACCTTCCTAGACCGTCGACCATCACCATGCCCCATCCAAGCCACGGCATCACCAGACGACGAACAATCTAAATCAGGTGGGAGGATGATGTCCTCCTCTTCCTCCAACCCACTCACATGAACCAGTCCATTGTCAATGTAGACGTGCTTCATCACGGTCAGGATCGGCTCCAGAACCCACAGAGACTCATCCTCCATCTTATGATCCACGAACCTCACCACTGACCTCACCGCATCAAGACACGACAAGGCAGACCTCACATAACCAGCTCTAGCCAGTTGTGGGGCTAGTTGGTTCGCCACGGCAAAGGAGATCTTACCCATCCAGAACAACGGCCTAGACCAGTAATCGTTATCGGGAGACCACTCCTTCTTCTCCCAAAGGTTAAAAGACCGCTTGATCACCTTCCAGACCTCACGGATAAGCCTCCATTTCGCCGCATTGACAACCCTCCTATAAAGAGCATAGAATGTAGACTTCGCCATCTTACTGTCATAAGAGTGCTGTAGAACAGCGAAGACCTTAGTCCTCTCCTCATCAACTGGCTCAGCCATCATAGCCAACCACCCAGCCGCCGGGTCATCATCCACAGTAGGCTTGCCATCAGAGTCTACAACGAAGTCTTCCGCCTCCCCAGATCCACCATCAGAACCATCTAAAGTAGACGGCGTCTTCCTCAACAGGAACTCCCAGTCCTGGTCATCATTCATGGAGTCCGAACCATTCTTCAAATTGGGGTTGATGACGGCTTCCTCCCTGCCCATGGAATCCAAGATCCCATCAAGTCGGCCTGCATCATCTCGTGAAGATTCATTCCCCTTCAGAGATCCACTGACCTCCCCTGCACGGACCTCACTGATGGCCTTAAGGACCAGCCTCTCGCTGTCCGTTAGACCGTCCTCACCGACCTTACGGCCACGCCCCTTCGCGAGGTTGTCCACCTGAGCCATCCTCTGGGCCAATGACTGCCTAGATCCACCCCTACTGCCAGACAACCGGGCACGGGGATCTAACAGTCTACGCTGCTCCCTGTCAATCACAAGATCGTCCTTAGAGCAAACAGGTTTATTGGTGAGCACGTCAATGACAGACTCTGCGTCAGACCCATCGATCTTCAACCCAAGCCTCATCAGTCCGCGAGTTATGATCTCATCGTCACCCAATGGCTTCTCATCCTTGTCGGTAGACTCCTCCACGTCTTCCCCGTAACCCTCACCAAGAGCTGTTAGTCTATCATTCAGGCGAGATGGGTGGTTCGGGTTGAAATGGGCGCGATAGAACTTCAACACAGACCTACAGGCCGACTTGATCTCATCGTCAGTGAAAGAGGATTCACTCTCATCGAAGACCAGGGTCTGTCTCACGAACTGTAGCATGGCGTCTAACTCGGGCTCCACATGACCAGTCCAAACACCCCAGGTCAGGACACGGAACGTCGCGTTGAGCCTATAACCCTCGGGGACCTCACCGTCAATGAACTGCGGGTCCAGGGCGCTCCAAGAACCATCAAACAGACTGCCAGCTCCATTCCTACGGGCCAACGCCTTACGGGTGTTGATGACCCGCCTACCCTCGTTGATCCAGTCTAATGCAGACAACTCGTAATACAGCTCGCTTAAAGACCACACGTGGATCCCACCGTCAGACTCCGAGTCTGGGTAGAACACAGACACACGAATCTCATCATCCGCTGATTCAGATCTAGTTGTGGTGGTTGTTGCGTCTCCATTGACATTGAGTCCATTAGGATCAGGTGAAGACCCAGCCGCGTCAGTCTTACTTGATGAATCAGAAGTGGTAAGATCAGCATTCCCGTCATAAAAGCCTATAGTGACTGCGGGGGCAATTGAATCAGAAGCCGAGACTCCATCCATGGAATAACCGAGTCTGCTGGAGGAATTGCACCCAGAGTAATAGGGATTACGGCACCTATGACCATGAGCATTGACATCACCGTCTAGCTTCCAGTTCAAGGTAGAGGTTATAAGCTCATACAACCCCAGTGTATCTGTCTTATGACCCTTGTCATCATAACGCCTAGACGGTGGAATAAGCCAGAAGAACTGAGCGTGTCCATTCACCTGATTGAGAATGACGTATGACGCGGGCGGAAGCCCCTCGTCCACGGCATTCTTATACCTGTTGATTGCGTCACTAGAGTCTATGTCTACCATGATGTAAGGTGATGTCCAGTTGTCAGTCGACAACGTCCACCAGCCAGACCGCATCACGTCAGACCAGCAGGGCATAGATCTTCTAGACGCCTTCTTAGACTCCACGGCTTCTGGGATGACCCATCTGATCTTAAGGTTATACTCAGATTCTGATCTTCCATCAACATTATTAGAGTCAGCATTAGAGGCATTGGAATCTGGTTTGACTTCAGTGGGGTCTGAAGGAACGACGGAATCCATCCCATCCATGGAAGACGCAGAAGACAGATTAATCTTGTTTAATGGAGAATCCAGGTCTTTACCGAGCTCACCGACCGAAGATTCGTCTATCACTGTACCCGTCGCGTAATCAGAGGTATAGGTCACCAGTGGAATGTCACCGATCACGGGCGCACCACAAGTGAGATCGAAATCGGCCAGGGCGTGAGACTTATTGCGGTCTACCTGAATAGAATCTCGTGGGATCAACCGCACATGGCAGATGTCTAAAAGATTCTCAGAATCGCCATTTGATGATCTTGATGATCGCTGAACCGCATTGGAAGACTCCGTAATGGATTCTGATTCATCAACCATAGCCCCACTAGAGGAAGTCTCAGGAGAATCGTCGGAAGAATCTAAATCATCATCGTTGGTTTTGTCTATGGTCAATGGAATGATGGGTTGGGCGACGGTGTGACTTGAGTAAGACTTTTGGAAACCGAACAACTCATTCAGGAGGACTGGATCATTCACGCGGTCATCCATGACTTCTATTCGGGTGAGATCATCGTCGTTGTAAGTGGTGGTTATCTTGTCTGGGCTGGTCTTGTACCCGTAGTACCGTAGGAGATTGCGGTTAGACTCAGTGAGTGGAGGAGTCTTTCCTTCCTGGGCTAGACGAAGTGCCCTGGCTGAGGTGGGGGTGTTAGAGTCTTGTTGTGATTCGATAGGATTAACCATAATTCCAAAGCTCCCTAAATGTCTATAAGTCCTAAATTTCATTACGTCCATAAATGAAATATAGGAAGAATTGTATCGTGTGAAATTGAATCTAACGATTGTTATCGAGAATAATTTTATTTTGGCTCTGGAAGTTGCTATTTGAAGATGCAGAGTATATAATTGACATGTGAGTCTAGTCCACTCACACATAATTCCATAATTCCGCTCACTCACGTATTACGTCCAAAAATTATACGTGAGTGAGTTTCTTATTTTCCTTATCCACAGAACAGATCTTTAGTCTTATAATAAGACCTTAGGCGAATCACCGCATTACATGAATCAAACCCTCAAGTCAACACGCGATTCAGTCCAAACCAATAACTAGGCGTCAGAGATTCCTTCAACAAATTCCGAGTTTAGCAATCACACGAATAAGTTCCGTTGCAATGGCGTCAAACTTCCATTGGACGTGCAACTTGCTCGGGTTGAATCTAAAACATCATAAATCATGAATAGAAGAATGAGCGATCGTAATGTGATTGCATGACCAGTATCAATAGATCGTAAGGACCCCAGTACAACTATCCACCACTTCCGACTAGACAAACCACGAATCAAGAGGCTTATGTCATACATTCAAAAGTCAATTGGATCAATGGACGAATCAATCACTGAATGTATAGTCGCATGATGCCCCGAGTACTTATCGTCTTATGACGTGAATAGGTTGAACATAAAAGATACCCAGGGTTTGTAAGAGCACAAAAGAGAAGGTAGGATCTGCGCATACGAGCAACTCAAGTCAGCTCGGGCATGGAACAAAGACAACTATAGGATCGGATTGACCAGAGACAATTTAGACTACACAGATCTTAACTAGACTCTACAGTCCTAATCTACTACGGTAACATTCCAATGAAATGTGAAATGGAGATTGAATCTTATATCTACCACATTCGATCGGTGATTGATTCAAATCGAAGTGCAAGACAAAACTCTTCCACTGACTCCCCAATTCTGAAATCTCCATCATTGTTAATGAATCAAAGCAATCAAGGGACAATGTTCGAAACAAGTTACAGAGCTTCGTAAGCTCCAAAGCCGGCCAGTAGTTACTACCAATTGTCTTATTATTCTATACTTCCAGTTATCTCATTCTATCATCCATCAATCCTCGGTCTATTCCTCAAGAACGTTGAAATCTCAAGCATCTTGAAAGGTAAGATTTTGTATCGCTCGGCAAGATCTAACCCCAGATAGGGGGTGGGTCAGGCCTCAGGATGCTGTCTACTGCTGGAATCCTGCTCACCCTCGGCCAAAGGCCGCCGGCTGTGAGATCCTGCTGAGTCTTGTCAGCCTGTTCAGCTCCGCTGTTTAAATTCACCTAACATCCTTCCCACTGAATACCCGCCTCTACCGTGACCTTCCCCCTCACCGAACCTATCACTATAGACCAACTCCAGATGACCTACTATTGACCATTAAATTCCTGTAACCAAGTTAGATCTTCAATAGAACGTCTGCCTCATTCAATGGCGTCAAAACGATTATCATGTAGGAAGGAGGTATCGATCAATGACCAGATACCATGTCAGAACGGATGGCTCTATGGGCGTCTGCACCGCGAGAGAGGGGAACTGCCCATACGGTGGAGAGGAGGGGGGCGAAGCACTTCACGAGTGCGCAGTCTCAGGCGATTTCTTCCTGAAGATGATGAATCCCACGTCTTAAAGGTTCTACGGTCATCATCAATTCAATTAGGCTCAGGAGTGAAGCTATGCCAGCCCTCCTGAGCCTAATTCATTTAGATTCATTTTCCCAAACCACCAGAATCGCATCCCGTCAAATCAATGCTCTATGAATAGAGGAATTGTTTTAAGTTAATCCACCACTGATCTTCCCCACTTGCATCTAATTCATTCACAAATGTAAATAAAGTTGGTAAACCCGCGAATCGAATCCAATTTGAAATCGATGACCAGCCCACCATTCCTATAGATTCAATGAAATCTTGAAGTCTATTCAATGGGGGAGAGCGATGAAATAAGATTAGATCATTCTCAATTTGATTAGTCCCTCAATTTGATTAGTTCTTGAAGAATTGTTCCGTTTTTTGAGAAACCCCACTCTATTTTGTCTTACTCACGACAAGACGGGATGATTCTCACTCCCCAGTTCAGAACCTTAGGAATCGATCCTAGCCGGTAAGGCATTCGAGAGGACCCCCAGCATCAAGAGGCATTTAGACGCATCCGGGCAGAACACTGGGATCAACACGTCTAACAAGTCTTCCACCATCTCCAGGTCTTTCTCGTCAGTGACACCATGACTCATCCTCATAGAGTCTAACACACGCAGGGATCTCAACTCAAGAGACTCCCATCTAGTGGTCCCCCGCAAATCCCCAAGTCGCTGCACAGGCGTGATGGAATAAGCGGTTTTGATCGAGTCAGAGATCATGACCATCACGTCCTTATGATCCCCGTGATTGTCATTACACGAGAGCGTCAACCCGGGGATTTCAATAGACTCATAACCGTCTGTGTCTAGACCAATCGATCCCCGTTGATCAATGGGTTCATCAATCGCATTGCAAGTCGTCACGGTCCCATCGATGCACAGCAGCTTCAGACCCGCGGGGCCTAACTCGTCTATAGGACATACAGTCGCCTCGGTGAGAGTCCTTATCATCACCCTATTCAAGTCCTCACGGGTCTTGATCCTCTGCTTTGCAATGAGGTCTAAAACACCACTAGACATCATGGTGAGATCTAGCAGTATCAGGTTCGTGGCCCAGTCTAACGGTGATGTATGCCAATAATCACCATTATTATTATCTGTAACTAGATCAACCTTACTAGAGTCCCCGTCACCGCCGCTGGTAGGATGATTGGAATCATTGGTGCTGGAATAGACGCCATTGTCTAGGCTGTCGCTGATTCCACTTATGTCAGACCCCGGCTGTACGTGATTCGCCCAAGTTTCAAGGTCTAGTGTGAGATCTTCGTTGATCCATTCTGGCGGGTTGATGCAGGACAATTCCCTTGGTGAGGGAGGCAATAGAGATGGATTGCAAGGATCAAAATCCCCTGCGAGTTGCAGGAATCTTAGTTCGTTCTCCTGATCTTCGGTGTTGGGTATTGTTTTGAGTAACCTGGATTGATTGCCGTCTTTGTCTGAGTTTTCCATTTTAGGACCCTCCGGAGTTATCGCTCCTTCCATGTAGGGGTTTATGCTATCTTGATTGCTTGGTGAATGAATGTGGCCAAGGCCTTGTTTGAAAGTTATGGTAATTTTTATTCCATTTCATATTACTGTAAAAATTATAACACAATGGATATGAAATGACAATCCTCGGGAGATCTCAACGATAGGCATAGGCAATGTAAATTGATTCAAATCTAAAGTCTATTGGGATTTTATTGTCACCGCAGTTGCCCCCCCCAACAATTAAAGAATTAAAGATCTTAAATAAAATCTTGGAAACGAGAATCATCTGAGACTCTTACCATGAATGAGTCCGATCTTCATTGATCCCCATTCCAATTCAATGCCCTCCTATGACAAGGAATCGCATGAGCAAATCATTCAGGAAGAGATGGGTAATGGCATTCATCGATAAGAGATCGCTTCACATCATCATTAGACAAAACCCTGTGTGACCGCAGTGACCGCAGTCTTTGTAACGATGGCTCTACATCTTTGATAGATAGAGCGGTCATAGTGGGAGATCAAAGTAGACTTATCAAAGAACCAGACCGTGATTGAGTTGGGAATCTCTACATTGGTTGCGAGAGGCGGACTCAAAGGTTTCGTGAAATCATACCTAATCCATCGATGCGGTATTGACAAGTAACACGAGGTTAGAACGCCATAGTGATGGATTCAATTTCGTGGAATCGCAGTTGATTCATGATTCAGTGGGAATAATCGTTCGTCTAATGAACATCATAAAAACAGCCCCAAGGTCTACTTACTGGGGCTTGATGGAAAGCGCTTCTCCTGTCGCAGAATCGTTTAAGACTCCTGAGTTTGCGGTGACACGTTCTCCCCTATGTCTGAAGATTCGCCGTTCACGTCATCTGGATCATCTTTCTCCAACTTCACTATGAGGGGGTAAGACGAGTCCTCCCAAGCACGTTCCCATGCATGAGACTCCCGTTTATTGAAATCTACAATGCTCTTCACGGAGTAGGCAAGAGCCATGCCTCCGATGACTCCCGCCAAGAACCAAGCGATCACATTCGACTTGCTGTTGCTATTCCTATTCATTCTGTTGCTCCTTTGATTGAATGGGGTGAATGAAACCCTCACTGGAATGAGATCTTACCATGAAAATAGAGTACGTGGTGTCCTTTGCTGGAATTTGACCTATTAATTTGCAAAAAACTATAAATCACCCACATCAATCTTTATGCCATCTCAGTTGATCAAGTTCGTTTCATTGTTGCCAATTACCCATGCATTCTCATTAAGAGCGTTTTGCCAATTCAGTCCATCTACTGCGACTACAATTCATTACAGCGGTCGTAATCCACATCAATTGAAGTCTAAGGCGATCATCCCACAGAGTCAATCTGTACTTGCACTGGTTGGATCTGATGCCTACATTGGAAAGGAATCAATCGGACATGGATCTCATTTATGATAAAAATTATGAATGGTATGACGAGCTTGAGGGATTCTCCAAGAAGATCCAGCCATTCTTAGACACCGTCTCGCAAGACTTCGATCTATGGGGGCCAGCGGGGAATGGGGGTCTTGTGTACGTTCTACGATGTCTTCCTCAGGAGACTGCTGACCGACTCTACAGTTACATAATGAGGCGCCAGCCCACCTTCAAGGATCCGCAGGGTAGGAAGATCATCATGAAACACCCTACTAATGGGAATCGACTTTACATCATCCAGCTAGAAGGATGCGCTGAGGTGCTAGACGATGATCCGGAGACTGTGGAGCATCCCGAGCGTCTTACACCAGACTCAATTCCTTATAACGATGCGATCGTCTTGCATTCGCTTGAATCTTTAAAAGTACTGGTAGACCGGCTGGAACTGGCTCATAGAAGGAACACAGGGTATGGTCCACTGGTGTTTCATGGGATGGCAGGTCATTACATCGAAGACAATCCCAACAGGTATGATTTGGGGTTCAATGTATCTGCCTCGGAACCGTTGGCATCCACAGTCTACGGGGTACGAGACGTACATCTCGTGGAACTCACTTACGATCTGGGCGATGGTGGAGTAAATTCAAATCATGATGCAGGTGATGGACCAGATTCCGCTTATCGTTTGATTTGGTGAATCATTGAAATGAGTTTGATACCTAGTAGCAAAGATTCACCCCATTGACTGGAACCAGCAACTCATAAACTACCTATCTACCGGCAAGTGGATTTCATGATTTGTTGAAACGGTTATTGAGATTGATGGTTCGACATCTTCCGGATACTTTATTGTTGGATGGGTTGTTGGTCTTGTTTAAGGTGGTTCGTCACAAGGAGCAACAGAAGTTCTCGAGACTCGGATCTTTAAACAATGAATCAAAAACTTACGTGTCTAATCTGACTAAATTCCCCGATCTCCAATTCCCAAATCGACGGTCTCAGACTTGGTCCCCCCGAAGATGATGAATTACTCGTCTTAACAGATCTCAAGCCTCTATCAATTTAAATAGGCTCAGGGTCGGTGTCATACCATTAACCCTGAGCCTAATTGAATCTAAAGCAGATTTCCGATTTTGATTATGGATGCAATTGAAGGGATTTATGACGAATCTTATGTCTTAAAATCTCTCCGGCCTCCACGGGGACTGGGGACCATAAGTCCAATCATCTGGTGTCTTCAACCCCGGATAATTAGTACCCGCGCAATAAACGGAAACGCCCTCTATCTTATCACCATTCTTGTCACGGACATCATCAACCCTCCAGAACCTCCAGTCTACCGAATCGTCGGCATCAGGAATCATCGCCTTGAAGACGGCCTCCACCTCCGCCTTACGATCCGGAAGGAACTTGTCACGGTCCTCATCACTGGCCTCATCCCATTCCTCCTCGCTCATGGAATCACCAGCAATAGGCTGCTGGATCATAACGAACCTCTCTGGTACTTGGGCATTGTAGAACCTCACCCCGGAATCACTGGAGGTAACAACCCCACCGTCCTCCAAAGCCCTATAATCCTTGACATCAGAGGAAGTCAGGTCTTCCAATTCGACAGCATCAGTCTTATCGAAACTGACAGAGGGTATAGAACCCTCCAACCCAGTGGTGGCCGTATCAAAATCTGCATCATTATAGAACGAGTAAGATCCAACTTCACGAGTCTGTCCATCACCAGAAGAATCAAGCACATAACAGTATTCACCGGAGGCCGCGTCTTCCAGTCTTCCCGCTAGATCTTTAAACGCCGGGGAGTCTAACCCCTGTGCCTCATTGTTACCATAAATGGTATAGCTATTAATACGATTACTGAATGGATAGGTCACTCTTCCATAATTGATCTTCGTCATCCCAGAGGACGCGTCATAACTCAAATGGCTGATTTCCGATAGAGTTCCCGTCTTCCAATCATCAACGTAGATCTTACTATTGCCGTCCACTGAGTCTAACTCATGTTTAAGATCCTCCACCGTTGGAACCGGAGTGATGATGTCCCTCAACCTGGATGACCGGATTCTGCCTCCCAGTTGAGATTCGGTGATTACGTCCTCCTTCGTTGGGACATAAGGTCTGAGGATCAGGACATCTCCGTCTCGTTCTATAGATGTTATTGTCAATGGCGCGCCCGTATGGGGATCCTCCATCACCACAGGAGCATACTCGATTGCGGGGTTGGAGAGTTGTTCTTTCAATGCGGCTGCCGTGGCGAGTTTTTCCTTCCCGACCTTGGGTTGATGGTGCAGTAAAACCGAATCTAGATCATGACGTCCGTCTGATTTAGATCTCTGGTTTTTAGATTTATGAGACTTGCGGAATGAGGCGCCCAACGCTTTGCCCGCCGAGTAGGCTTTGATTCGTTCTTCCGAGTACTTCTGAGCTTCCGTCTTGTTCGTGAAGTGACGGGTCCCCTCCTCACCACTGAAGGGGCAGTGGCCCTCTTGCGCGGTGCAAACGCCCATCGATCCATCCGCCTTGACATGATACCTAACCATGATTCCAATTCCCTCCTACGGTTTACTATGATTCTTTGCATTGCAACATGAACCTACTGCGATTGCCCTATCCACGATTTTCGATTGCGCTTTATTTGAAACTCGCGAATGGAGCTTTGAATTTCTTTTCATTAGTAATCTGAATCTAACGGTAAGTTAAAGGCTCTATCCTGTAGCATTTGACCATGATGCATGTTTGTGCTTGTCATCATGACATTATCGTCAATCTATTTACTTTATCAGAATCCTTCGAGAAGACTTCCCACCTCTAAGGTGGGAGATGAATCGAAGGACTAACAAACAGGATACAATTCATCCTAGCAAACCCAGATCAGCAACACACCGAGGGAGGTAGAGTAGGCCATGATAATCAAGCAGAACAAGGCCGTGAAGTACCGCGCCTACCCCACCCA
>ERZ1643250.230-NODE-230-length-67667-cov-9.136425_pt1 | contig 67667 bp, 49 predicted proteins | sample MGYA00579262_ERZ1643250 | MGnify/ENA primary metagenome ERZ1643250 (study PRJEB29033, sample SAMEA4952265) | chicken gut metagenome | biome: Broiler Chicken; feature: Gastrointestinal Tract; material: Caecum | place: Ireland | collected 2018 | study: Broiler...
TATGAGCCTCGAACCGAGCAGCGCGTTCGGGTGAGAGCGTAGTCTTACCCTTCCCCGCGAGCACCTCACGACGCGCTTGCTTCGCGTTGACCCTACCAATTTCCGCTCGACGCCTGTCTAACGTCCGTCGTGATTTTCGAGTCGCTTTAGAGGTGGTGAACCCACCCGTGTACCGACCATCCCGGTGGACCCTCGCGATCGTGATGAAGTTCGTTTTACCACAGTCCACGCCCACGCAGGACTCGGCGTCCCGGGCCTTGATTGCTGGGGTGGGCCAGTACTCTTGTATGGTCCAGTCAAAGACTGGTTGGTTCTTATCGTTGAAGTGGATGACGGGTCGGGTAAGTTTCGTATGAACGGCGCCCTGGTGGTTCCGCATGAATCGATCTGGGAGTCGGAAGAATAAGTCAACGCGGGTCTCCACGTCACTCCTGGGGTCGAGTTTGAGTGGTAGCCCACATAATAGAATGTCCTGATCGTGAATCGCGATTAACGTGTATTGCTTGTCTGTTTTACCGAGTGGGATGCGGGGTTTCATCACCACGGGGAGGTCCGGGGCCTGTCGCATCCGCTTGATGTTATCGAAGAGGTTCCGCTTCAAGTACTTACGACCAGTCGCGGTCTTGAAATCCTCGTACGTGATGCCCTCGGGGTGTTCTTGTAACTCGTTGTAAATGTCACGTCGCTCACCCCATGACACCATGATCCGGTAGGCTTCGGCTTTATCTGCGATGATGCGTCGTGAGGCAGCTATTGTCCCGGGCGTGTAGAGTAGGTCGTCTGGTGGGCTGGGGATTGTCTTACGAGCGTACTCGTTCGTGAAATTCTTTTGTGATTGGAGGTTTAGGTTAAAGTCTTGGATTTGCTGGATGTACCATGATTGGGCGGCCTTGGATTCATTGAGAAGTCGGGTGATGGCCTGGCTCACGGTGGGGAGGTGTAATGGTGCTTGTGACTCGGTGGCCTGGGCTTGGGTGGGGTGGAGGTTAATGCTCGAGTTCGTTACGATCTCATCGTCCGTGGGCTCATGGGTTGGAGTTTGACTGGCTTGCTTGACTAGGTTATTGTAACGGGTCACTGGGTTTCACCTCCCTTCTGGTTAATTCTTGGTTAGTGACTATTGTTAAAGATTATACATGAATGATTAATGATTATGGTAACAGCAGAATATACTTGGTCATAGGGAACCGTATAATGGGATAGGAGCTGCTGGCTGGACAGGGACCATTATCACAATCACATTCACATTCATAGAGACGCAACATCCATAGAGACCCAGCAGAACCTCACTCAAGAAAAACGATCAATCAGCCCACCACCCACCAGATAGCAAGATCATCACCACCATCACCGCCAACCAGAAACATAACTAGCGAAACCATCAAGTAAGACCATCAGGAGGGCACGAAGATGAGGTCAGGACACCAGAGACACCCGAGCCACCAAATCCCAGCCTAACCAATTCGACCCACCTCAGCCACAGCTCCCACAAGCACATCACCCCTCCACTCCCGAACTAGAATCAGAATCGCAATTATCAGAGCTACAAACCAGGGCCAACCCCAACACGACACCATCATACGTCATCACCATACGGTAACAACAATCCCACTGCGATTCACTGCGGTTACCCCAGCCCCCTCTCTCCCTCACTTAGATCACCACCGACTTGATCTGACGGTTCCTCCTTGCCATGATTCACTACAATCCACTTCAGCAACGATACACATCACATCATCTCTATGATGGAGGATCAATGACAGACTTTCGCGGACTGGTGGGACTCATCAAGCAGCGGGTTGACATCGTCGAGTTCCTAGAGCAGCATGGTATGGACGTCAAGCGCTCTGGGACACGATACTGGGCTCTCTGTCCCTTCCATGATGAGGATACCCCCTCGTTCAGCATTGATCAGAACACTGGACGTTATTACTGCTTCGGATGTCGTGAGACCGGGGACATCTTCACCTACCTCCAGAAGACGGAGGGGCTCACCTTCAAGGAGGCCCTCGAAGAGGAGTGTGACGCCCTCCACATAGAGTACAAGCAAAGTGATGAGGAGATCGAGGAGGGCAAACGCCGTAAGATCTACATGGAGATCGTGGCTGAGGCCTGGAGGTTCTTCAGAGAGCAGTATGACAAGCTCCCTGAAGACCACATCGTGAAGCTGCATGAGATTCGTATGAAGCGTCGCATCAGTTCTGACGCCAAGGACAATCATTACCTGTTTGGTTGGGCTCCAGCGTCACGGACCGCCCTCATCGGTAGACTCCGCAGCAAGGGTTTCAAGATGGATGACATGGTGGCCGCTGGTGTTGCGTATCAGTCCCAGGATGGTCGCAGCTATTACTGTCCCTGGGGTGAGCGGCTCATGTTCCCCATTTGTGATACGATAGGTCGTCCGGTTGGTTTCTCCGGTAGATTGGTCCGTTATGAGACTGGACCTGACGCTCCGAAGATGAAGGGGAAGTACGTCAACTCCCGGGACAATGAGATCTACCATAAGTCAGAGCTGTTGTTCTGTCAGTCTATAGCTAGACGTCAGTCGAGTCGGGAGCATAAGGTCTATGTTGTTGAGGGTCAGTTCGATGTCATAGCCATGCAGGTCGCGGGTCATGATAATACGGTGGCCTCTTCTGGTACGGCGTTCACCATGCAGCAGGCTAGGTCGCTTCAGAGGATGGTGGGCGATGACGGTAAGATCATCTTCATGTTTGACGCTGACGCCGCGGGTCAACATGCTGCCATCCGCACGTTCAAAGAGTTGGGTTCTATGCAGTCTCAAGCGTGGGCCTGCATCACGGAAGACAAGGATCCATCTGACATGCTCGCTGAGGGCGGTGTTGAGGCCCTCAATGCCCAATTGGGGAAGACGAAAGAGCTGTGGCGTCACGTTCTTGAGGCGTTGAAAGCCCAGTATGACTTGGGCAAGCCGGACCAGTCTAGGGAGTTTCTGACCGCGTTCGCTGACTTGTGGAAGACTATTTCAGATTCCATCATTGCTGACTCTGCTGTGAGGTTGGCCTCCCTATGGACGGGCGTGAGTGTCGCGTCCATCTCAAGTCAGCTGGGATCTAAGCGAGACACTGGGGCCCCGTCCGATAAGATCATCGTACCCGAGTCTAACCTCAGTCATGGTATGATCCGGGTGGATGACGATCATTCTATTGGAATGTCTCCAGACATAGCTCTTAATGCGTCTGCTTTGGCTGAGCCAGACAAGAGGTTCGTTTTAGAGCATGTGACGATGAGGGGGATAGACGAGGAATTCCGTCTGTGGCTGTTGAGGGAGTCTAATGGTGGCGTCCTGCCCGAGTCACCGTTTGACTTGAAGTCTGGAGACGCTTACGTGCCCGTTGTTGCTAGGGTGAATGTAGCTTCGTTTGCCGTTGACGAGGAGAGGCGTCTGTATGTGGAGGCGTTGTACAAGCTGAATGATGAGGCTCATAGGTTTGATCTTGCGGCGAGTATGATGTTGAACACGGCAGAGTTGATGACCCAGCAGTTGGAGGCCTGGGTGAATGCGAGGACGGAGGAGAAGTGCAGGTCCTCATTTGCGTCGCTTAGTGGTGTCGGGTCTGATTTAGACATGCAGGTCCTCCAGGAGTATGAGGCTCGTGTCCGTGAGATCATTGATGAGCGTAATGATTTGAGGCATGATCTGGATGACAAGCTGCATGACGTGTTCGTGAGGCTGGAGGAGTTGAGGGTCGAGCAGCAGTCTCGTGATGCGGATGAGCGTGAGGCCCGCATCAAGGCGAAAGTGGACGAGGCAGTCCGTAGGACCCGTAGTGCTTTAGATCTCAGTGAGGCGTCTAATGCTGATGCGGTTACGAACTCTAGTGATCTTCCCGTGACCGCGACCGTCGATGATCAGGTAGACGTTGATGTCGAACCAAATAGATCGTCCGTCAATGGTGATGGGTCTTATGTCAGTGAAGATCTAGGCAGTCGGGAGGGCCATGCCTCCAGTGGTTCTAACGGATCAGATGGCGGGGTCGCCTCTGGCTTGGGTGTGGTGGATGGTGATTCCAGGTCCATTGTGCTTGATCATGCATTTGACAATGAGGATTCCTTGACACCTGATGATGGGGAGTCGATGGATTCAGGTGATGATGCCATCGATGGTTTAGATGACGACGGGTCTTCCACGGTTATGACGAGTGTTGATGATCCCTGGGCTGACGATGACTTGACCGTGGCGGGGGTCGATTCGTCTGAAGTTAGTGGTGGCTCTGGATCTTATGCGAGTCAGCGGAATCCAATGGCGGGTGATTCAGGTTCAGAAGCGGTTGGAGACTCTGTTGACCCTTGCCAGACCGTTGATCGAATCATGGTTGATGGAACTCAATCTAGGGACGATGGCGTCGCTGATGAGACTACGACTCATGGAGGGGTTTGCTACTCAGATGAAGATTTCGGCTTAGATTTCTCGGGCCCCGATGATGGCGAAGATGTTGATTCGTCCAGTGCAAGTGGGCTTGGTATGCCAGATCCTCAGGTTATTAAGGGGAACGGATCTGTTTTGGTGGCTGATGATTTCGGATTAGACTTCCCAGATCCGGGGGATGATGGGGTTGGTGGTCAGTCCGGTGACGCGGGAGCTGTTGATTCCCCGGGTGGGCGTGGTCATGGGGTGTCATATCCTCAGGTCAATAGAGTAGAGGCCATTCCTCCCGATGGCAGTCATGTGGGTGATTCGTCTGACGATGGTGGTTATGATACCGGGGAGGACGTGTCTATGGGTGTTGACCCGGCTTATGGAGATTATGATTGGTTTGACGGTGACGGTGTAGACGATGACGATAGGGTCTACTCGAACCCTGGGGCTTACGAAGAAGATCTGCGTTCGGCTCCGGTTGGGCCTGGTGATGATGGGGGTCTGGTCTTAGACTGGGCCCCACGGGCCTTTGATGATTGGTAAGGGGCCAGGGTCATGTTGACCTGTCATCCCCGTTTATGGTCATGGCAGGTCAACCTCCATGATCTAGTGGTTCTGATCTCCCTGATGGATTGGTCTCCTTGGAATGCCTATTGATGTTCCATAGATTGTTTGGGTTCATGTGGATCGTTGGTTGGTTTGATTGGACTTGTCTATTTTGTTTCATTGATGGGCGGGGAGATCGTCACTAGGTCATGGTTAATCGTTTAGATCCCTCATTGTATATGGCCAATTTGAGTAACAATCAGTTGTTTGTGGGAGATCATCAAGGAGTCTAGGAAGCAATGCGTCGAACGGTGAGGGGAATCGTAACGGGCCTCGTGGTCTTCCTGTTGTCTGTAATGTTAGTCTTCGGAGTCAGCTTCTTTGCTTCTATGAAGCTGGTCAGGGTGTCTGGGCACTCTATGGACCCCACCTATTCAGATGGTGATCTGTTGGTGGGCACTGATGTAGATTCCAAGAGTGGCGATGTTGAATTGAGGAAGGATGATGTGGTCGTTCTGGTCAAGCCTGATTCATGGACTTTGAATCATGAGGACAGGCGTCCGGACATTGTGAAGAGGATAGTGGTGGTGGGTCCATCTACTGTTGAGCTAGACGGGGATGGTAGACTCCGTGAGGGTGATGGGGTTAAGCTCATTGACTCCCGTGAGGATGAAGTAGATCTTCCTGAGTGCAGGACTGGTGTCTCAAGGACAATAGATGTTCCGAGGGGTTATGTGTTGATCCGCGGTGACAACGTGAACAACAGTTATGATTCACGATGGGCTTGGTGCAATGGTGAGGACCCGCTTGTGCCGGTCTCGTTGATTTTCAAGAGGGTCGATCACAGTGTTCCACTTGGGTCCTTGATTGGCAAACTCACGGGGAGTAATAAGAAGAGTGGATCTCCTGGATTCAGCAAGTAGGAGATCGGGGGTAGATTGTTCTAGGTGGTCTCATGAGTCAATCTCAACCACATACGTCTAAGGTAGGAAGCTGAGAATGGATTGACTCAATGATCTAACGGTTTGGTCTATTGGGACCTTGGTGTCGGGTGGGCATGTCATTCTTGGCGGTTCAGGTTTGATGGAATGAATTGTTGCCCTACTGGTTGGTCATCTGAGATCCCATGTAGAATGGGATTTGGGGATTGACCAATAGATTTCAAACGGTCGTGTTCCGGTTTTCGTCTTCACTTAGACCCATTTTCGTGACTAAACAACTGCGATCACACTTATTGTATCCGCAGTTGCAACACAGAAACGATCCACTACGGTCTACACTTTAATGGGGTTACAAATCTTCAAGGTGGGGAGGAGTTCGTCTATGAAGGGAATCTTGAGTCTTATCCGTGGACTGAGGGTGGAGTCCATCCTCAGGAACGGGCCAAGCCCTCAGGAGGCGGCTACCCGCTTGTTGCTTGAGACAGAGGCTGATGCGAATGGCATGATCATGCTTCCCGTGAATGTGATCGACATCTCCCGTCAACTGGGGTTAGACTACATGGTCCTCTTCCTCCAGAATCATGTGGATGGACTGTTGGTGAAGGAGCTTGATGCCCCGTTATTCAAGGCTGTCGTGGACGCTGGGGAGCCGGAGGAGCAGACAAGGTTTGTTTTGGCTCATGAGTTGGGTCATTTCGTTCGTTCGTTTAGGGACGGTGATTGGGATCATCGTGAAGTGGGTCTGGTGGAGCATCATGATGAGCTGGGTTTTGATTGTCTAGATCCCGAGGAGCGGTGGGCTAGCGAGTTCGCGGTCTCGTTGTTGACGCCGGCTTCGATCGTGATGGGATTCTGGGCCGATGGTTTGTCGGTGGGCGAGATGGCGAGCAGGTTCAATGTGACGGAATCTATCATGCGCCATAGGATCAAGAGTCTTGGTTTGAGGTGAGAATCCGTGATTTTGATCTAAGGTCTTTGCTCTTATGATGATCTGGATGATCGTGTCCGGTCTTACTTTATCACAATTCGATTAAGCCCATTCATAATAGATCTGGATTGTCTGTTGATTTTGATAGATCTAAAATCGTCAAGGCCCCAATGAGCCAATGACGATTCCATTGGTTGGGAGACGTGGTTCTAAACCGAGGAATGACTGGCTGATTTATGGGCTTTAGGTAGTACGTGGTTTGTCTTCTCTCCTAGGGGCTAATCAATTGCAATGCACTTGAAGCTACAGCTTTATACGGTCATGCATTTGTTTCAATTAATTGGTTGAATAAACCTTTAGATTCCTTGGATTGGTAAAAATATTTCATTCTTGATTTAGATGTCATGTCTTGATGTCTTGGTTGCCTCGGGACTTTAATTGATTTAAAATTGAATAAACAACCAGCCAGTTAGACTTGATGGTTAGATCATGCGTGATCTATGGTGATTGTTAGAAAGGAATTTTAGATGGGAGATCAAGAGAATTACCCGTACCCGAGGTATGATGACCCGGTTTTCACTGGTGAGCCTTATGATGCGTTGGGTGATGTGATTTGGGACCCAGCTCATAACCTCATCAGCTCCTTCAGGTATAACTCCGAACAAATCGAGTGGGAGCGGAGGCAGAAGAGCGAATCTTATAAGGTGATGTATCCTGTACGCAAGGGGTCTAGCGAGATGAAGCCCGTCAATAGGAAGTCGAAGCATCTTGCCGTGTGGTTGGCGATCTTCCTGGGATTCACGGGCGCTCATAACTTCTACCTCCATAAGTACAAGAAGGCGTTGGCCCAGGCGGCCATCTCCCTGTTCTCCGGTGGATTCTTGATCATCATCCCGATGTTCTGGGGGTTCTCCGAAGTCTTCAAGCTCCTTAATGCATTGCCTGGGACACCTTACTTCACTGATGGTAGGGGAGTCCCACTTCTCTGAGAAATGCCAGTAGACATTGAGGTTGCTTGACAGATCATCATAATGGGATGAAACACAGAGCAAAGGGAGGACTCTGGACGTTTTGAGGTTTGCTTGGCTCCAATCAATGAAAGGCAACTGGAGGTTCTGGACATTCCGATGATCTAGGATGACTCTGGGGTGTCAAACCTAATCCCTATCCAGTTCTTCCACATTTTAAGGCAAATCGAATGAATAAGAACTGGTAGGGACTTTCTACAATCTTAAGGAGCTAACTGATTGGGAACCATAATACGATAAGATTCGTTTAGCCGGAATCTGGTGGTCTCAGCCTCGATCTTCCTGAAGATGATGGATTGCACGTCTTAACAGATCTCAAGCCACCATCAATTTGATTAGGCTCAGGAGTTAAGCTATAACAGCCCTCCTGAGCCTAATCGATTCTAAGCCCTCTGATCCCATTTCTGGAAACTCACAAGAACGGGAACTCCCGCCTCTAAGACGATGAATCATGATGGATCATCAATCCTCCCATAGAACTTCCATTGGGAAGGACCTCCAATCAGCCAGACGGCAGATCATGATACCATGATGGCATGATAAGATCATACAAGTGATCTAGGAATCTGGAATCTACCAGAGGATCAGACCTAAATCTGAAGAGATGTTCCAACTGATTTCTGATTCCCAGCGAATCGTGCCATCAATCCATTCATCACCAATTGATCTCCGTATGATCATCATCAAGGTCTAAATCGTCCACCTCGACGTTGATTACATCTCCATTGGGCATGAGTCTGCCCATTCCACCGTCATGGGTGTCTAGCAGGAGGAATGACCAATCACCGATAGGTTCACCGTCTGAATAACAGGACAACGTGTCGCAGAACACCAGCGTCCGATCCACGTTCCAAGCCACATCAGTCGAGGTGTCATTGGGTCCGGATCTAGTCCTGTCTATGGTAGACGCATCGTTAGATCCGGGCATGGGATCCCAGGCAATGCCGCTTATGATCTCACTTGTATCAGATCCCCCATGGACATGCACGGTGGTAACGGTAGACACAGGGGAATGCCCGACGATCTGGTTGAATCCCTCTGCTGGATCATAGGCAAGCTCTTTGATGTCCGCCCATAATGGGGATGGGATGCTGGAGTGGAGACCGCCACGAGCCCTTCCAATGACATACAGTGAGTTCCAATCGCCGTTTACCAGCATCTGGTTCAGACCGTCTACCACCGCCTGAGGATCGTCCGCCTTGTCTGGCATGTTCTTTATCAACCAAGAGGCGGTCACACCGGCATGGGTGAGGACCGTCGGGACTCCAGCGATGTGGATCAACTCCGCCATTTTGAGGTCTGGGACCTGGGACAGCATCCCACTTATCTCATGTTCCGAATCATAGTCATGCCCTGGTGATGCGTTCCTGAACGTAAGCGAGGTGGAGTCAACCCAGGGCAGGTAGCTCGCGTCATGATTCCCTATCAACGTGACGACTTCGACATCCTGGGACTTCAGCCAATGATGAAGATCTAGGAACGACTCCATGCCGTGTACACGATCTTCTGGGCTTGCGTTCCAGTCGTCGTTTAGATCCCCAAGGAACACCACTTTGTTGATCGATGGCATGGAGGTGATGACGTTCTTCACACGGGTCTCTATCTGTGGTGTTTTGAGGTGCAGGTCCCCTATCACGAGGACGTCTGGCGTTGTGATGTGGGTCATTTCTCTTTGATTCCTTCGTGATGTCCTGAGATTCTGCTTGTCGGTGGTCTGGTATGGCGAATCGTATGGGGGATGGCAATGGGGGCTTCGTTCCTGTGGCGTATCAGTGGTTACAGGAGGCGTCAGTAAAAATTATGGACCGGAACTCTATGGGAACTCCGGTCCATAATTTTGTCAACCAATCAACTATTTTACAAGGTATTGCTTAGGTGCAACAAGTCAACTATAACATGTTTGACGCCGCGACACGCCGTTGGCTGATTTGCTTGCCGCTTGCCCGATCTCCAATTTGGAATGGAATTGTTGGGCGGTCATCCTATTGGCGACTTGGTCAGTCGAGATCTTCGTCGTCCATGTCTGGGGCGTCTGTTGTGGTCTCCTCGTCTCCGTCTAGGGCTCCCATGAGGTCGTCGAGGTCGTCGGCGTCTTCGTCTTCCTCGTCCTCTTGGGTCTCCTCAAGAGCGGTGCGGGTGTAGGCGTCCATCGCCTCAAGCGTGGGCTTGTAGAACACGTCAATGAGGCCTGTGCTACGATCGTGCAACGCCTCGGCAAGAGCTTCCTTGTTTGTGACTGGTTCTCCCTTGTACATGATGGGCTCGCCGTTTGGGAGGATGTAGGTGCGTCCCTTCTTGCCGATCACGTCGAACTGCGCTCCGTACGTGGCGATGTCGTACGCGGCGTCCATTCCGTGCAGGAAGTAGAAGTCGGTCTCGGCGTCTAGGTATGGCATACCGACTTTGTTCTTCTTGCATTTCAGGAAGACGTGCTGTCCGATTGGCTGCTTGGTCTTCTTGTCGACGATCTGCTTGCCCTTGCTGACGCGGATCCTGATCGAGCAGTAGAACTTCAACGCCTTGCCGCCGGGTGTGACCTCTGGGTTGCCGTACATGACGCCGACGGCATCACGGACCTGGTTGATGAATACGACGATGGTACCCGTCTTGCTTGCTGCTCCAGTGATCTTACGGAGGGCTTTGCCCATGACGCGGGCGATGAGACCCACTTGATTGTCCTCCATAGACCCCTCAAGCTCGGCCTTCGGGACCAGCGCGGCGACGGAATCAAGGATGATGATGTCTACAACGTTAGAGTTGATGAGATCTTCCATGATGTCAAGCGCCTGTTCGGCGTATGTGGGCTGGGAGAGGATGAGGGAGTTCACGTCTACGCCAAGTCGTGCTGCCTGCTTGGGATCGAGTGCGTGCTCGACGTCGATGAACGCCGCCACCCCACCTTTCTTCTGCATTTCGGCAACCGCCTGGAGTGCGACGGACGTCTTGCCAGAACCCTCGGGGCCATAGAACTCGTGGACTCGGCCGCGTGCGAGTCCACCTCCTGTGATGTAGTCGAAGGCGATAGACCCGGTTGGCTCGTGGATCACGTCGATGGTGTTGCCGGAATCACCGTAGACGTTGATGGTCTCCTTGCCGTATTTCTTCTGCATCGCGGCAAGTGCGTTTTTGACGGCCTTCTCCTTGTTCTGGTTGACGGTCGCCACGTTCGTTGAATCCTTCTTGGTTGCCATAGGGGTGTTGCTCCTTGGTGATCTTGACGCCCATCACTATTGACCAGCCCAGCACGTGGAGTGCGTCTAGTCTAGATGGGCGTCCCGCTTAATTGATAACAAAGACTATTGTACCGTGAACGGGCGTCGATTTCATCATGATCAGGTGAAGAATCTAGATCATTCTCACATAGAGTCTTATGAGGCGATGATCTTGCTTTGAGTGGGTGATCCATTCTTCGTCACCCCCGCCATTCACAGACCCTCAAAGCAAGAAATCACTGGGGGGATCTCGTTTGGGATTGGTCTGCTTTGATCCAACCGGGTAATGGACCTCCAAATCGGAATCGATCACCTATGAGAGGGATGTCTAGTACCGTTGTCAAGTTGCAGTCACGGCATCAAGAGGAAATTGATTGTCTGCGCAAGGGGACGTCAGTGGGTCTGGTTGGATGGTCATCTGATGGAGTCATGGGACCTGAATGGAAGGATGGGAGGTTAATGGCGGATTTTATGATTTATGAAATGAATCGTATTCGTACATGAATCTCCCGGGATGTGCTGGGCATTTCTTGAAGGAACCAGAGATGATTTGGATGATGTAAGTCCTACGGAATCTGCCGGTCTCAGCCTCAATCTCTTCAAAGATGATGGAATACTCGTCTTAACAGATCTTAAGCCTCCATCAATTTGATTAGGCTTGAGACGCATGGTATGACGTCGATCCTGAACCTAATTGAATCTAAGGTCTTATTTAGGATGATTGGATTGTGAAGATTTTCCGACCCGATCAGGGAATCGCATCAAATCTCAATCAAAACCAAGATTTGATGTATCATTGATTGTGATCTGGGTGTGTCTACTGGGTTAGACTCCGAGTGGGATTCGACAAACGATTTAAGATCAGTAGTGACCGATGTTGATCTGGAACGGTTGGATTCAAATCCCGGATTTAAAATCATCAATGTTATCGTTCAATTGAATCTTCAATGTCTGTCCATGATTCCTCCTGCTATGGATTCCATGGGGTGCATAGAGGGAGATCATAGAAAAAGCCACACAGGCCGTCCCGTCCATCCTCATTGACGGGACCAGGTTGTCTGTGTGGCTCATATTGTTGACGCCAGAGCACTAGGATCTTAAACAGACTTGGTGTCATCCAGCGTGACCCCTATGGTCGGTGCAGTCCCACGGACATGGTGGAGAAGTCACCTTCCTGAACCGCCCGGCCAAGTCTAACAATTGTTTAGATTCCATCAGCAGGGGTCAATGAGAATCAACTGATGGAATCTATTCGCCTACTTATGCTCTGTATCAGCCTTGTTCTTGGTGGTGGCTGGTTTCTCGACGATTTCCTCCTTGACATCAATGACGTCTGCATCGTCGTCCGTCAGGACCTTGTCCTTGGTCTCATCGATCTTGGACTTCGCCTTGTTCACTGCCTCGGTCATTTTCTCGGTGACTTTGGTCGCTGCGGCGTCAAGTTTTTCACGGACTTGTGCCTCTTCGGCTTCGGTGTGGTCTTCCACTCCAGCGGCCGCCCAGCCCTCGCTCACTGAGTTAACGACTGATTTCGCTTTAGACCCGATCTTCCTGAGATTGTCGGGGTTCACGGCCTTGCCGATGAAGTCTACCCCCTTACGGGCATAACGACCTGCGGTGTTGGCCACTTTGTTCGCGAAGGCCTCGGCGTCGATCTTCGTCTTTGGCTCTTCCGCGTTGTTGTTCTTGTCATTGGTGTTCGTCATGATTGCCTCCCATGATGAATCAGTATCGAATGGTTCTAATCGCCGCTTATGGAGATCTAGTGGCCGTAGGATTCCATCATTGTCGTAGATTGTGATCAATGATTACTCTATGGTCACTAGATTCACTATAGTTGTTGTTCAGACTCTTTCCAGGACGACGTAAAACGAGATCATTCGTTCATGATGCTGTCGAAGTCCGTCCCCTTGGTAGAGTCGAATGCTTCACTTGCAGCGGCGTTGAACTCGTTGGTCAGCTTCGCGATGTCCGCCTTTGTCTGATCCTTCTCACCGATCAATGCGTCAGCCAGCTGGGTGTCGCGGATCTTATCGGCCTCCTTGATGATGTTGCCTGCTGATTGGACGGCCTCTTCCAACGCTCTACGAGACGCTTGCCCACTGTTGATGGCCTGTACTAGCTTCTCGTTCGCGGACTTCACAGACTCGGCTAGGCGTGTGATGGTCTCCGCGCTTGTGATAGGCTTCTGGGCCTGTTCCTCGATTTGGGGTAGATCTTCCGTCTGGAGTTTCATCAGCATGTTGAGAGCGTGTTCGTTCGCCTCGTTGATCGCGTTCGTGGCGCGGGCGGCCTCCTTCACCTGACTGATGATCTGGATCTGTGCGATGGAAGACTTCATTGTTGGGATCGTATGGGTGTGGACCATTGCGATGTTCCGCACAACCGTGGTCTGGGCCCGCTGGAGGTTATGCACCTGGGAGTTCGTGGCCCAGGAGATCGCCAGTCGAGCCATGTAGTTCGCGTGCTGCTGGTCAATGGCGTTCGTCACATCAGCGATCTTCGTGAGCTGCTCTTGGATGACGTTGTACTCTGGGGAGTTGGGGTCTGTCTTGTCAAGCTTCTCCTTGACCTTGGCAGCGTACTGCACTGCAAGAGTATGGATGGACTCCATAGCCGCTAGGTAACCGACCATGTTCTCCATCGCCTCACGATTGGCGATGAGCAGTTCGTTGGTGTAATAGAAGGAACGTTTGAGCTGTTCGCGCTTGAAGATCATCTTCGCGTCTAGCGCGTTGATCTTCTCAATGACGTCTTTCTGTGCGAACCTCCAGTCAACCGCCTTGCGCTTGTTCCTCTTGAAGAATCCAACGAGCTTCGACTCTTTCTTCTCCAGTTCGATGTCGTCGCTGTACTTGGAGATGTAGCCGTCGATGTCACGGTTGGCCTGGGTGAGGAGATCATCAACCTCCTTGACATTGATCCCACGTTGCTCCTGGAGCATCTTATCCACGACTTGATTCAAATGCTCTAGGGCCTCCTTGCCGAAGTCAACGATGAGACCCTCATTCTTGAGGAATTCCTTGAGCTGCTTCGCGGACAGCGAGTCGATCGTGGCCTTCTGCTGGTCGTCCAGCGCGTCATAGAACGAGGTGGACATGGCCTTCTGATCTGCCACCTCCGACTGAGCCCCCTGGGCGACCTGCTGTTGTTGCTGCTGCAACTGTTCGCCGACCTTCTGGACCTGCGCGGCCTCCTCGTCGTCCTTCTTGGCCTTGGTCTGACTGGCCTCCATGATGATCTTCTTCTCCTCGTCGGAGAGACCTGAGATGATGTCATCCATGTCGTCCTGGGGCGCGGCTTCCGTGGCGCTCGCGGTCCCACCGGATGAAGAGTCATTGAGGATGTTGGCGAATGGGTCATTGCTTAAATCTGCCATGTTTAGATTCACTTCTCCTTGATTAGTTTGTCCGTGTTGATCCGTTGGATCCTACCAAGGCAATGCCAAGACGGGGTCTGTCCTGACATTGTGATCCCAGGGCGCTCCCCGACGGATCGGTTTGTTTATAATTTATTATTTATTCTAATCCAGTTCTTGGTCTGATGCAACTTGGAAGTGAGACTTCCCATTAACAGACTTGATGGCCGGGGTTGTACTATGATTCCATCAAACAAGAACTGTCGTTTACTTTGTTTGCCCCTCGCTGGTCAACCTCCTCCATTACCCGTACTCCATGGGATTGCGTTTGAAGATCAAGACGTCGTCAGGTGATGGGATCGAGTCCATTAGACCGTAATGGGGATCCTAGGTCTTCAGATTTGGTGTTGCCCGGTTGTCCATAGGGACAAGGGTTGTTGTGAGATTGGGCAGAAGCGCAGGGATGCTGGTCACTTCTTTGCGCTTCTGCCGCGTTTATGGGTCTTTGCCTTGCCTTTGGACTTATGATCATCGGGATCTGTCGGAGTCTCGGTTGTTGATCTGGCTTCGGCCTCCTCACCTGATTCAGACTTTTCTTCCGTATGTGTCTCCGTGGCGGTGCCGATGATCTCCCTTGCTTGATCATCGGGAATGGAGTCTACCGCTTCATTTGAGTCTACCGTTCGCTTCTGTTCAGATTCCGGCAGGGTGGCTGTGATCTTAAGGGAGCACTCAGAGTAGGCTCTAACGCAGACGTACACACATGAGAGGACTAAGATCTTGAATCTCTTGTCGCTGAAATAAGAGCTGGCGTTGTCACCCAGCACGTCTTCGTAGATCTCCGATACAGCGGCCGGTATGTCTCGGGATTTCGATGGATCAGCCTCTGGGAATGGGGTGTCACTGTCGAACACCAGATCGTCCAGCTGCTGGATGTAGCTCAGTGATTTGGTGTTGTCGCTTGTAAGGTTGTCAATGGTATCTATCAACTTGGCTTCGATAGATTCTGGTGCGTCTACAGACAGGATCACGTCGGTTTCATCCCTGTGATGATGTTTCTTCTTGGGATGGGTGGATTGCTCCATGCCGGCCTCTATAAGACATGAGATCAGTTCAGACTCGTCTGTCCAGAGCGAGTCGAGGGGAAAACCGGGCGTTTTGTTCTTATTGATAGGTCTGATGCAAACGGTCATTCGATTGTTGAACGTCCTTCTTGTTAATCGTTCTGTATGGTTCCCATTTTACATGAAGATGTAAGTGGTGGTCTGTTGGCGTGTCGTGTTCTACATCTGCTTGCTGTGTCATTGCCTTCTGGTTGATCCCAACTCGCAGGCCAATTGAACGGTCCTCCTTAGATCTAATGCAGAATTGGGATTTGATCGAGCAGGTCAGGATAGATCGAGGGCAATGGGTCATGTATAGAGGGGGTAGGCCGCTGGGTTTGTAACCCATCAGCGATTGTGGATCAGCTGGGTGGTTATAGGCTTTTTGTCACAGCTTGGTGATCACGTCATCTACGGCGGCGTCAGCCATCTCCAATGCGGTGGAGCCCATGTAATCGGCTCCGCATCCCGCGAGAGTCCAGTTGCGGTCTAATTGGTCAGCGACGTTCATGCGGAACGAGGGCCAATCTACCTCGCCAGACTTGATCTTCCTCGCCAGTCGCTTCTCTTCGTCCTTCAGCAATTCGTCCAGCAGTGAGGGGTAGCTCCCATCAGAGGCGTTGACCACGTTCACTCCACGTTTGCCGCCGTACTGCATGATCCCGTGGTAATTGTCGGCGGAATCACCAAGCAAGGCAAGCTGGGCTCGCATTTTACTTACAGGGACTCCCTTCTCCCTGAGGACCTCTTTCTCATCGACCTTTGTTTCCTCCATGACGCCGGTCTTCCTATTCTTGCGCTTGCGGTACATGAACACGCGCTTGTCGTCGTTCACGACCTGCATCAGATCCTTGTCAGACGTCCAGAGCGCTACGTCTACGTCATCGTCTGTGAGCTTGGAGATGCGGTCTGCGGTGTAAGACATGAGATCATCGGCTTCTGTGCCGGGGTGTCCTAGCACGGTGGTCCCGTTGTTGGCGAGTTTGTTCTCCCATTTGAGTCTCCATGCGTTGCGTTCGTTGATCTCCAAGGTGTGTTCCTCGTCCTCATGGTCATCGCGTCGATTCGCCTTGTAGTCTGTGTAGAATGTCCAGCGGTTGATTTTCGCGTCATCCAGGTCGTTGGCGTCTCGCATGGAGGATGGGAGGTCAAAGGTGACGAGTGGGATCACCTCGTCATACCATTCGTCGGATTTCATTTCACGGATCCTCTTGTTGAGCATGGAGTCGATCATTGTCGTGGGGATGTTATCAGCGCCGCGTCTGGTGAGGTCGTCTCCGACTATGGCGGCTGCTCTCCATGAGATGTTGTTTCCATCGACTATGAGGACGCACTTGCTTATTCTACCCATTCGGAGATCTCCTTCGTCTTGTTTCAAGGCCCATTTATTTTGTTTGATGTGATGATTGTAACAATCGTTATGTACGAAAGATCGTGGTGCTGATCCTTGGCAATGGATCACTTCTTGAGCTTATCGCATGTGGTGATGAAAATAGTAATCGTTCGTCCTGTTGATTTGTCCATTGCTTTATGATCAATTGTAGTTGACTGTCGGAACAGCTGCCGTAATAGATTGATTTCTCGTTTAATGAGACGGGAATCATTGATTTCAACAAGACACAGATTTTCTCTTTCCGTGATTCGGAGAAATCAGAAACGGGAGTTGGAGATTTTAAGACGCCGTCTTCATAGTTATCATCATTGTTGTTGCATAAATCCAGAATCAAGGTAGATTCAATTGTCTGTCGAATCCGGTGGTCTCAGACTCGATCTTGTTAGAGATGATGGATTACTCGTCTAAGCGATTTTCATGCCCCCATCAATTCAATTAGGCTCAGGGAGGCTGTTATAGCGTTAACCCTGAGCCTAATCAAATCTAATGGAGGTCCTAAAGCCCCCCCAAACCACGATTTTTCTTCAAATTGACATGAGATGCCCTTGCCTCTACCTTGGGTCATACTGAGTGGGATCTGGTCTTGCATTCCCCTTGCCGTCCTCGTTCCTCGTGTCTATGAGATAGGCGGCATTCGCGTCTTTCTGCTTCCGTTCTTTATAACCTTGGATGCATCCCTTCTCGTTGAGGAAACTCTCCAGTTTTGATTGCATGTCGGTCTCCATTTTCCTCGCATGATCCTCAGATCCATACTCATAGATCATACCAGCGTCACCACGATAGAAGATCCTCAAGGCGCCTGCGTCATCGTAGGGTTCTGCATCGGCCTGTCTCTTAAAACTCTCCGGCAGTTTCTCCCAAGACATCCCCTCATAGTTGATCATCTTGTTGCGCTTGATGTCTCGTCTCTTCACAACAGGCCCATGTCCAAGACCTTTCGGGTAGTCTGTCCCCGGGTAACCTGGGTACCACTGGATCTTATACCCCCACTGATTGTAGATAGGTCTGCCGTACTCGTCTCGCGCATTACGTTCATGACCGTTTTGGGCATTAGAGACATACCGTGGGTCAACATGCTGTTCTGACACCTGAGGCATGGTTGGATTCGTGGTTGGATGTCTCAATGACCCACCCTCGTTGAGTTGTTCTATCATGTCAGACTCGTTGATCTGATGCGTTCGTCCTCGCCTAGGGCGTCTTGTAGATCTTCCATCATTCTCGGGGATGGAAGATGCGGGATGGCCTTGGCTCCTGCTTCCAGACGGATGGGGACGCCGGCTGTCATCCTGAGTCTTATTGGAGGACTGGGCTCCTGTGATGTATTGAGACGAATCATACCTATGGACTTGTGGTCTACCGTGGTGAGATGGCAAGTTGGGATGTTGTGGTGTTGTGTTTCTCTGTTGGGGTCGGTGTGGACTGGAATCAGGTCTTGTTTGCTGGTCTGATTGGATTATCCGATTCACGTCTGAATACTCTGCCGGTGGTGGAGTGACTCCGGCAGGCCATTGTGGTTGATTGGGGGTCGGTATGGGCATCTGAGGTGATTCAGATCTTGGTCTTGCTGGGGATGGGCCTGGCATTGGTACGCTTGGTCCTTGTCTCTGCTGTCTACGTGGTAAAGTCAATGTGATCTCTCCTACATTAGTTGTTCAGTTTCGCCATGATAGCGTCTTTATCAAAACCCGTAGACGCTGGGGTACGGTGATGCCGTCTTTTCCTTGCCTTGACCTTGAGATCTTCACCGTTTTCGTCAAATCTGAATTTCTTCTCGTCCATTTCTGCGGCCGCGACCCATTCGATCGGCAGGGACTCTTTCTTGGCCTCATTTAAGATCCTGGTCAGGACTCCGAAATCGAATCCCACCTCAGACGTCATCATCCATTGCGCTAGATCGATTCCTCGATCCCAGTCTTCATGTGGCAGCGTGCTCAGGAATCTCATTATCTCAGACTTAGCGGGCCAGCTTGACACGTTCTCTATGATGTCCCAGACTTTCCCGCCAGAGTGTTTGTTCACGTCTCGTAGGTTCTGGGCGTGTTCTTTGACTATCGTCTCCGTATTGTTCCCCGGGGTGATGGAGTCTTCAGTTCCCGTTCTTACGGCGTAGAAGAGTCCCTCCACACGGGATTCCATTAGATCCATCCTGATTCACATCCTCTTAGATCGATTGGTATTGCTTTCACTACAAGATATTTCACGATGACCGCTGGATGATGATTGATTGGTCGGATCGTGGTTTGGGATTAAATCAACAATTAATTAGATTTGTTGATTCGCATTGAAGATCCCATGAGGAATGAATTGTTGGGAGTTCGACAGCTTTATTGGGATTGGGTCAAGATCCTCTATTAGAGGCTTAAAAGAGGCTTGGAGTCGGATTAGATTTAGTATGAGTCAATTCGGCATCTTTATTGTTGTTTGATGGCTGAATGTCGTGAGGATGATTCTATGAAAATGATTCATGGAGTCAGAATAGATCCATCGAAGAACCAACCTTAGATTTGATTAGGCTTAGAGTCGGTGAAATACCGTTGACTCTAAGCCTAATTGAATTGATGAGGACTTGAAATCCACTAAGATGTGTAAGTAAACTACTCATCTTAGTGGATCGAAACGGAACCCTTCCGGATTTCAGACCATCACAAAATGCTCCGGGCCTAGCTGGTCAATTGTCGATTCACACGGATGATGATCGTACATCACTTTCTAGAGTCCCCATGCTCTCCCTGTCTACCCAACATCCTTCCAGTAATAACCAGAACGATCACCACTATGACCAACGAGACGAGGATCATAAGATCTCTGCCTCCGGTGTTTGGGGTAGCCCTCTGAACGAAGTTAGCGTATTTCAACCCAGCGTCTTCGTAGGAATCAACATACCTGCTGGAGGTCATTTCATCAACTGTGGGGAATGGATCTAATGAGATCTCAGCGGCCTTCATGCGATTTAGGACCAACAGTGGATCAGCGTCTGAGTTCTTGTCCATCGGGACGTCCCCAGACCTCTTCCGAGTGGTGGTGTTCATGATCCAGCCATCTGACGCTTTCGGCGTCAATCTTACCTTATGACCAACTCCAGCTGGGATCTTCGAGACAGACCACCGGCCGTTCTTATCAGTATAAGTGACCGCCTCAGAGCCATCCGTCTTGGTGATCACATGACCATTAGAGTCCACCACCTCGACTTTCACGTTGGGGATTCTCTTCTCGTCAGATTGCCGTGCTCCATCCTCATTCGCATCCCACCATACAACGCCATTCACCTCACGGTCTGCGATGGAGGTCAATGACGTGACAGTATTAGACAAGTCACTCCACCTATTGCCGTAGACATCAGCTCCGGAGTTGCCATTGGGAGTTATAGACCATACCACCTCAAGCCGGGCCTTAGGATTCAGATCATTCAGATGCACGGCGAATCCAGTGGCCTTGCCTTTGATGGAAGACAGGTCTACCGTTCCGTCCTTCCCCACTGGGACCCTGGTCCATTGGCTTGAGATCTCACTCCCCGTTATCTTCACGTTCGGATCTGTTTTACCACTGGGGTCTGTGATGGTGCGGTATCTGGGGTCGGTTGTCACGTAGACGGTGGCGTTCCCCCTCGACGGGCAGTCCTATCCCCTTAAGTGCTATTGACGTGAGGGTGTGATCTCCATGATAGTTAGATCCACCGATCTCATTCCATGGGAGTAGGTCTACCGCCCATACGTCTGTTTTGTCAGTGCTGGAGGAATTCGCTATCATGTTCTTAAACGTCAGAGGCTGATTTGTGTCGTTGATCAACGTCATTGACCGGGTGGCGAGTTGGTTAGCTCTCGTGCGGCTCACCTGTACGGTAAAAATGGCCTCTTTCTTGTTGTGAGTGGTACTGGGCACGATATCATAACTAGATTGGATCTTCGCGTTCATCACATACTGCTGTCCGTTCTGCGCATCATTATCCGGGTCGGTCGGATCTCCAATGTAGGTAGAGAATCTGATCGAGTATGATTTTCCGTCAGACTGCACTTCCGGCACGTCATATGTCAATGTCGTGGTTCCATTCTTGTTAGAGGTCACGATGGGCTCTATGACGGTGCCCGTGTTTTCGCCCTGATTGGGAGTCTGCTCCTTGTAATCTCCATTGAGATGCGAGGAGTTGGGGACGTAGGACAATCCCTTCGGTATCGTGACGGTGATCTTATGGTCTGTCTTGATCCGCCCACCGGGGGCTTCCGATGATGGCGTCATGATCCAGTCTATGTACCGTTGCCCGTTGTCTAGATCATAGAGGGTCTTCCCTATGCCGTCTCCATCAGGCTTCTGCTGTTCGGTGGACAATCCGATCTTGGAGGTCTCGCCGCTTACGAGTAAGGTGTCACCGTAGATCATCCCCTCTGTCCCCGGGTGATACGTGCCCGCGGAGTCGTAGGTAGACTTGCGGTAGTGACCTTTAGAGTCCATGTGGTAGGTGGGCTTGACCTTCTTCCTCAGTTCCATTGGATCTACCGTTTTCGTCCATTTGTCCCATACTGGTTTGAGGTCGTCGATCTTGATGTCGGAGGGTACGACGCCGGCTTTCATGAGATCTTGTCTGGTCCACGATTCGGCCACCTGAGTGAACTGTGCGGTCTTACCGATGTTGGCTGGATCGTTCTTCACATGCACCATGGCTCTTAACGGGAAGAATGAATCAGAGTTGTTTCCACCGGCCTCCTTGCTGGCGATGATGAATCCCACTATGACGCCGTGTGCTTTGGCCTCATCATAATTATCCCAGTACCTCAGGTCGTCTATCATTGTGTTAGACTGTTCTGTGTCGTCCTTCCATCCGGTTCCATCGGGTTTCGTGGCGTATCTGATGATGGGGCGTATGGATCCTCTTCCGCCGTTGTTGCCAGACCACCAGCCTCCGCTGGTGCTGTCCAGCAAGTCTGTGCTGTGCTGAGCGTCTGACAGTTTGAGATCTTTGGGGACTTCAAGGAGTTTGTCGTCGATTTTCGCTAGGTTGATCGAGAAGACTCCTGCTAGTTCCCAGGAGTTAGACGTAGAGTACCCGTTCTTCATGTGGAGTCTGACCATAGATCCCACGGGCGCCTTGTCTGTTCCGTTGAATGTAGCTCCAGCCCATCCAGAGCATTCAGTGCTGTAAGATGTGTAGTTCGCGTGATCTTTAGAGCAGGCGTACCATGTCTCCATGGAGAACTTGCCACCAGAGGGGGTCAACTGGAGACCCTTATTGATTGTGTTGTTCGTGGGATTGCCCTTGCTGTCTGTTGGATCCTCCTGGATGGTCACCCTATCTCCCGTGTCTGATAAGATGTCTATACCGCTTGTCTCAACATGCTGCTTCAACGTGACGTTAGAGGCATAATGATTCGGGAGGTCCCTGCCGTCTATCTGCGTGGGCGAGAACATGTAGATCACGCCTTGACTGAACTGGGCGATCCTGATGGTGCAGTCTGATGTCGAGTACATTGTGTTACATTGACCGTAATTCCCCGGACCTCTTGGGAATTTGTTCGGATCAATCTCCCAATTCTTGATGGTGATGTCTAACCTTGTCTTATCCTTAGACCTGATCTGATCTATCGTGAGGTCTCCACCGTTGTAGACCCTGGCTGGACCTACCTCATTGTAGAAATAGGGGTAGTGAGACGACCACTCGTTCGCCCTCCACGTGGGGCTTGTCTCCCTAGATTTCATTCCCTGCATGTACCCGTAATGACTGTTCGCCGCCCAGAAGTATGGTTGCAGCCTTGCGTCAGATTCCATGGGGTCTGCCCCGCCGTCTTTCGTGACCGTGCTCGACACGTCTAGGCTGATCTTCATTGGCTCCCCAGGTCTTGGGATTTCCAGACCTCGTAGATGCTTCTCCGTGTTCTTCCATCTCATGTTAATACCGAATCGTATGTAGCTGAGGATGCCCTTCTGTTTGCCCAGCTCCCTGTTCATACCGTCTGAGGATGTGATAGGCTTGTCCTTGGGATCAGTCTTACTGAAATCCCAAACGGACGGAACGCCGGATGTCTGATAGTCGCCCCGTATGTCGATGTCGTATTTCGGGATAGACGTCACCGTTATCGGATCTGGCGTGATCTCCATTGTTCTATGTGTTCTACCGTTGGGGTAGGCCCACGCTTCGATCTTAGGTCGTAAGACCTCGCCCTCATGCATGGCCTTCACGTCAATTATGATGGGCACCTCATACGTACCGGGGATCACCGTAGGCGCCTCGTCTGTAGAGTTCAACGGTTTGAACACCACAAGAGTCTGAGATCCGTCGGGATTTTCAGTCAACTTAGGTGAATAGTCTTTAGACCTGTCCACCCACCCCATGGCCTCGTAGTTGAAGACAGCTTGATCCTTATCCACCGGAAGAGTGATCTTATAACCGATACGGGCATTCTTGTAATACGTCATCGGATTGTCTGGAGAAACGGTCGTCTCTATAAGATAAGTGATTCGATCAAAGCTGCGTACCCTCAGATTCCCATTAGAGGAATCATCTCCCCTATTGTCATCCTTATCAAATGGGGCTGTACCGTCAACGATCTGATTCACTTTGATATCTGTCACGGATGCTTCATCCTCAGTGAGCTCGTCCTTGATGGTGACGTCTGGAGACTTTGGAGCTTCGATGGTCTTCCCTGAGCTGTCATTAATGGTGTCTACTGTTCCCTTCTGAACAATCTCCTCCGCCTGAGCAGATTGGAGGACTCCATCTGATGGAACTGCCATAGAGGTCGGAGTGATGAGGATAGATCCCACGATCGTCCCTATTGTTAAGATCACTACAATCAGACGTCTCCAGGTCGATGGAGCCATTCCTTGTTTGTTATGCATTCTATCTAAATTCTCCTCGCATCTCGGATCAACTCCATCTGATTGGGATGGGGCGACTTGCGACACGTCTCACATCAATTACCCATGCATGAACTCATTCTCATGCATTAACGAGGTAAATGAAAATCGTTCAGTTTTTTCATCGTTGATTCAAAAATAAGTTACAATTCCTACTCCTAAAAATATTTTATTTGTGGAAGGGGGTATGTATCCTCAGTAGCACCTCTTCCCGTTAAAGATGTCTATTTTATCCGTCGCATAACTGGGTACCCGTTATTTCAGGGAGAGTGAAGAAATTGAACAGCGGAAGAACGAAACTGCAAGTCATGAAGATCTTCATGAGCGTCATGACTACCATAAGCGTCATTTCAGGTCTCGCTATCCCAGCTATGGCAGATCAGAATCCCCCCATCGGGAACTGGGCAATCTGATTCAAGTTTAACTACGACGGGTGATAACGCGCAGACCAGCTTCGACGATGGAGATAGGTCATCGTCACAGGTGGAGAGCTCCGTTGGTTCGGAGGTCCACCTTGAAGACTCTCCAACGTCTTCGGCAGACCGTGACGGCGATGGAGTGGTGTCTGAAGTGAGGCAGAGGTCTCTGGATGTGGATAAATTGAAGTTGTTCACTAATGAGGGGAAGAGTGGAGGTGTTGAATCTACCCCACGTCTTAAAACGCAGGAGGATAGATCTGGTGGATCTGTTCGATCTGGTGTGTCTGATGTGACGATTAAAGACGAGTTAGATTCAGACGTTGCGAATCCAGGTAAGATCTCATCTGATGAGCTGTTGAAATGGACGGTGGTTCCCTTGAGATCTGATGGTTCTGTCGATTTGACCTCGATCAAGGGGACTCCAACGGCCTTCGCGGTCAAGTTAGATGTCATGCCCAAATCTTCCAGTCTGAACGTCGATTGGATCATGAAAACCTCAGGGAATCACCCATCAGATCTTTACGTGAACCAATGGAGTGATCTTAACAACAGTAGAAGATGAACATGAAAAACATGAATCTCACGTCCACCCCGATGAAACACTAACTGGACTGTACAGTTAACGCCCGGGACCCTGCAAGCCCACGGGATCGCACCCCAGGAGAACCCAACGACTCCCCCAGGACAGACTCACCATTCTTCCCTAGCCATGCCGAGTAACCACCAGACCCAAACCCGTGGACGCCACGAGCAAGAATAACCCTAGCAGCATTAACATCAGCATGAAGCTTTAAACCACAAGACGTACAAGAATAACATGACCTCGACACACGAGACGCCGCATCAACAGCACCACATGACGAGCACTCCCGAGACGTGTTAAACGCCGGCACCACCACCGACTCTACACCCCGTGACAAGTCCAACTCACCCAGTCTACGCCTCAAAACCGCACGCCCAGCCCTCTGAACAATACGATTACCACGAGCCGACAACCCACCATGACGGAAATCTAAATCCTCAGACACAATAGTCGCAACCAACTCACCATGAGCATCCGGCTGAGCCAGGATACGATTCAGTACACGCCCAACCTCATTAACCGTGAACTCCCGAATACGACGCTCTAACCGCTTATGCGTCGCATCATCCTTAACCGACCGACCACAAGATCGCAAATTAGCATCATGAACCGTCAACCGATCGTCCAATTCCTTGATCTTCCTCAGGAATGCTTGGCCGAATAGGTCGCCCATGTTCGTCGCGAGGAGCGCGTCCGTAATACCCCAGTCCACGCCGACCACACCATCACCCTGAACTGGTAATGCTGGGTCTGACTTGAGGATCAGCCCGAACTCCGGATCACCATCACGGAAGACTAACTGAACCGCGCCAGCACGCTCCGCGTAGCCCTTGCTACGCTTCATCTTGACTTGATCCTCGTAATACGAGTTTCGCTTGACTGGGACCCAGATCGGGTGACCCCGCTTGAGCGTGGAGACTTTAACCCAGTACCCGATCTCCGGTGAGGTCGAGGACTCGACCTCGTGAACTGAAGCGATGATCCCATCGAGCCTTAACCCGGAACCCTCGCGATACGATGGGAGGCTACGTAGTCTACGAGCCTGCTTCACAAGCCTTCTGGAGAGTTTGAGAATCCACTCCGGTACCTCTAACTCGATTGCATTCTTCGTCTTACGATCGCACGGGGTAAGCTCACCAGTCTTATCATCGGGCTTCCACAGGATCGTGTAGCCGGGTTTAGCCCACCAAGCGTGGTGCTTGTTCACGCGGTAGAGGGTGGTGAGGTCGAAGGGTGCGAGTTGGTTTGGGAGGGTCTCGTCTCCCTTACTCTTCTTGCCGGTGGATGGGTTCTTGCCTGCGAGGCTGGAGTTGCTGATTAGCGTTCGTACCTCGGCCTCGAGGGTGGTGAGGTAGGAGGCGAGGTTGTCGTGGACGATGTTTCCTACGGTTTTGAGTTGTCGGGCGGTGAGGCGGGTTCTGGTGGTGGTTCCCTTGGGTAGTTCGGGGTATTTGGGGAGGGGTTGGCCGGTTTTGATGAGGTGTTCCTCGACGTGGGGTTGTAACTCGCGGCATCCTTTGGTGATTTCGTTTGCGAGTTCTTGGAGTTGTTGTTTCTTGTTGGTGTTGAGATTATAGGTTTGGTGTGGGTAGGTGTTGTGTTGGGAGCTGGGTGTCATGTCGGGGTTCACCTCCTTTGTTGTTCTGGTTGGTCGTTTAGGTTATGGGTTTTTATTGTAGTCTGGTTTGGTTGTTTTGTATAGGTGGTGTTACGTTCTAGGGCTTGTTATTCCGTTTGTGTTGGTATCGATTTCATGTTGGTTATTGTAGTATGGTCTTTTAGGTTTGGCAAATTATGTTAGGTCTTCTGAGTTATTCACGTTAAAGAGTTACTGGTTCCCTAAGATTGTAAAAACTTGTTAAGCTTGTACAATTGGGATGATTCGCTCTCTGCACCACAGTCACGGGGAACCAACCCCGCGACGGCCGCCGGTACTAGAGTCTTGGTTGGGCCAGTAACCACGATCACTCCATAGGCTGAGCCTGTGAAGATCTCACGGTTTTCCCACAACCGTCTTGGTTTATTCGCGTTAGTAACGCTCACCTCCCGGGCAACCCCGGGTAAAGCCACCTCCCCTTGACCCTGACTGGCAGAGTTAGGCTCGGTTAAACTCATGATGAACTAATAAGTCTAAGTATAACAAGTTAGTAGAATCTTGTCAAACCACGGCGTGTCTCATCAAACTCTACTAACCTAACATGAAGGTTTCATTTCATTATTATAAATCAGTATTAATGATGCGCTAATTATTTCATCAAGATTCCAATATTTTATAATAATTATTTAACTGTTAAATCCTGTTTCGAACACCGTGACGGCCATGGCGTCTATCGCAGATCGTGAGGTGAATGGCGTGACATGGTGGGATGAGAACGAGGATGGGGTTAGGCAGCCATCTGAGAAGAGGTTGGCTGGGCTTACCGTCAGATTGGTAGACGCCCGTGGGGACACGATACGTAGATCAGACGGTAGTCTCGCGGCCACCAGCACAGATGACACGGGAAGTTACCGTATTACGGGCATTCCCGCGGGGATGAACTATCATGTGAAGATCACACCGAAGTCTACTGGAGATTGGTATCTGTATGACACCACTTTGAAGCAAACAGAGGGTGCCACTACATCTACCGACTCTAATGCAGATTCAGTTAAGATCATGGGCAGGCTGACCGCCGCTTCAATCAGTCTGAAGACCTTCCCCACGACGGATGAAATGGCGTCTAACCGTTATGTAGATCCCGATGAGGATCTTGGGCTTATGTTCTCTGTGATGGCGATGAGAAACATGCCGTCTACCGGACGACACGATCTTCTGATCGTTGGAGTAGTTCTAGGTCTGACGATTGTGATGCTGGCGATGGCCGTGATAACGGGGAGGAATCTGAAACGTCATAGGCAGATCTGAGTGGGTCGCAATGATCTAACTCATCAATCTTGAATCGTATTAGATCGTATCAGAGACATTACTCTCTCGAGGTCTCAAGCTCTTATCTGCTCGTAGGTGGCTTGGAATACGTCCTTGTCTATCACCGCGAAATCATCCCCCTCCGGGTCATAGCAGCTGACGCGATCGCCTCGCTTGCATCTCAATGTCTCACCCCATGAGGTCTTCACATGCAGGTCTCCATCGTCTCCCACGAACGCCGTAGGACAGAATCTCTGGACTTCCTTAAAATTGTCCCCCGTCCACTCCATGTTGTCTATCACAGATGGTTTTGTGACGAATGACCCATTGCCCTTGGCGTCATACCTTTTCATGAAGTCCTTGGGGTCTTTGTTCCCGTAGAACTCGCCCTTGGCCCCTTGGATGATCACGCTGCCCTTGGGGTAGGTGAGATCTCCCTCTAACGCGCCCAGTACGGTGATAGATCCATCCTCATTAGACTTCCATTTCAGCCCGGCGTCTTGCAGTGATCTGATGGAGTTCGGGTCTCCATTCCATTGCGCTGCCTTGACGGTCACGGGTTTCTTCACTGCGGTCTGGGGAATCATTGTGGGATGCGCGGACTGCTGGGCTAGGAATCTGTTCGTCTTACAGAGCAGTACCTCGGGGCTGTCATTGCCTCTGGTGCGTATCTCGCTCACGAACTTGCCCTTGTATGTTCCTTGACTGTTGCTGGAGATCTTTATAGAGTAACCATTAGACGAATCTGTTCCGTTTTGGACAGCTTCTATCCTGATTTGGCATCCGGTGCTGGAGTCCCTCGTGTCGTGACCCAAGATCTGAGTGTGATCGCTGTTGTGGACGATGGCCGGTTTGATCATCTTAGATCGCCTTCCCAGGGTTCTTGATTTGCCTCCCATTGAGGTCTGTGTCTGTTTTTCCAGATATGACTCGGCAGCCCTGCGGTCAGCGAAGTGGTGGGCTGCGTCACCACAGGGGCATGATCTTACAGTGGCGTGACAGATAGCCGGTTGTCCGTTCTTGTTGATGTGCCATTTTGCCATTTTGATTCACCTTTTGTTTCAAATTCGCGCTGATTGTCTATCTATCAAACTATGTTTCAAATTACTAGAGGTTGTTCGTTAAGCCATCAGATCATAGAAAAATCCCCTGATCCAGCATAATGGGGGTCAGGGGATCTATCTAGTGGATTCAAGCAGGTTCACCAGACGAGCAGGCCCGTGGTGTAAATCATGAACAATATCGTGAAAGACACCGAGATGAATGGTCCCATGGGAGACTTCGCAGTGAGAAGACGCTTGCCCAAAGACTTCTTCGTCTGCCGTTCTGCATGTACCACAGCGCCACCCGTGAACGTAGACACCACGGCGTTGATGATCGCCGCAACGGCCGCCACGACCACGGGGAGCCAACATCCGACACCTAGGAATGGGATGGAGGTCGAGGCCGCGATGACGTACAGTCGTCCATCGCTCATGCCAGATCCTGGGACGGTGCCAAGCAGCCAGCACATGATAGACGTAAGAACCACAGACAATGTGTAGAATTTGAAATTCGTCGATAATTGCAAACATGCCACGGTTATGAGGACTTGGAGTATCATGTGCATCACCAAAGCCCAACGCGGGATCTTATGGTACCTCCAATCTAAGGCGGATGACCACACAAGATGGAAGCCTAACATGGCGGCGGCCTCTATGCATAGGAAGGCCATTGAGATGTCTGGGTCACCAATGCGGTTCTCCACCAACGCCCTACCATATGAAGTGCAGAACAAGGCGATCAACGCCATGACAAGAGAAGATCCAGCGGAGATCATGTTGAACAGCGTCCAATGCTTGGAGATCCATGATGGATCCCCGTTCAACCATGACGCGGCCGGTGGACGGTAATCATCCTTCGCCATGCTCAATGGGATGTATTTCGTGCTCAACATGGCACTTGCCGTGATCAACACCACGGAGATCACGACGGTTAAGATTCCAGCAATTACAAGCAATTTAACTCCCCTCATTCAGGAATTCATGTGATTGATCTCATTAAATTGTTAAACGGTAAATCTCAGGAACGTCAGGACCTGCACCATGAGATCACGATACGACTTGCTCTCCAGGAGAATCAAGCAGGATCAATTTGATCGTCTATTGTCCAGCCGACTTAACAGGAATGATCATTCCATTCCAGACGAATCAATACGTTCATCCTCGTCTCCCACAACTTCTATCTCTAATTCGTCGTAGGTGGTATCATCGTTATCATCGGTGACGTCTTGTTCCGTATCTTCATTACCGGTGACCGTCTTGTCCGTCGCATCAACATCTGCTGGATCAGATGGGATGACCCCATTCTCTGGGTTGGAGTCTGGGGTGTCGATCTTATCCACTTCTGGTGGGGTTTCCACGAAATCTATCATGACAGGTTCAGACCCATCAGTCTTGGTTTCATTGCCGTTGCCGTGTTCTGAATAGGCGACGAATGGGTTCCTGATGGGTTCTGTCTTGTTGGAATGGTCCTTAGATGGCTTTGTGTTGTTGATGGTACGGTCGTCTGTCTCATAACCTGTGGAGATTATCTCGTTGATGGGGTCTTCGTCCTCTAGATCAGATGGGGCGTTGGCTTGTCCATCGTCACTGGAGGTCTCGTCAGATCCGTTGGTGGGCGTTTCGTCTGGGTTGAGGTCTTCAGATGTGCTTTCTGGGGATGGTATCACAATCAGATCATCTTTGATGGCGAACTCATCGTCATCTGGTGTGATGTTCTTCATCATGTCATGGATCTGCGCCACAAGATCGGGATCGTCCTCCTCGTCACCCCCAATGGTGAGTGACACAAGGTCTTGCGAGTCCTCTTCGTCTTTGATGGCGTCGTCGATGAAGAACGCCCTCCAGCCGATCTGTTCTTTGATCCAGTGGAGCAAGGCGCCGTAGCCAGCGTCCTTGCGTTCGTCTTCCTCGTCGCCTTCGCCTATGACGTGGACTGTTGGGTCGTCGTTCTTGTATCCGAATCTTACTGTTGGATCATCTACATAGACGACGGTTACGTCTGGGGAGTACATAGGTTTGATGAAATCATCTATGGCCTTGCGGATCAGGTATCTATGGAAGCCGATGCCGTTCTTCTCAAGATTCTGGAGCATGATGTTGTGCCATGGGTAGGACTCCTGTGGGAGGCTCAATCCTCCGATGATCCTGCCAGATTCCACGAGTGCGATCCCGGTGTGGTCTTCATAGACGCCCAGGCACACCACCCTAGACCGTTTCACCCATTTGAATTGGTCCTTCTCGGGTAGATCTGCCCCGATTGATTCCCATGTGGTGACGGCGGCCATTTCGTCCGCGTCTACTATCTCGACTGGATGGTTGAGACGATGTTGCAGTTTAGACGCTATTTCTTCGATCTCTCTAGACGTCTTGCTGTTAGACCATTCGTCTGTGATAAGCATGACGGTGACGTTCCTAGCGGGCTTCGGGTTGAGGCCGTCGATCGCCTTTTTGAGCGTCTCCCAGTCTTCGTTGATGTCATGGATTTTGTCTATGTGTTTAGATTCGATTAAATCTCGGTCATTGACATTCCACGATTGGATGAATGTCTCCTGTGGATGGAATTGAACGGTCACCAAGCCGCTTTTCCTGATTCTCCCCTTTTCCACACATGCTCCTTATTACGATCTGAGCGAAGCCCGTTACGACGGTCTGCAATGGACCTCATGATTTCATAGTTAGGGAATTCATATTTTGACGGCTCTGAATCTATGTCGTGACTTCGGAATCCAAGTTGATGAGGCAAGAAGATGAAGATCTGGAGATCGGCGGTCTCAGCCTCAATCCCCCTAGAGATGATGTATTACCCGTCTAAGCGATTTCCATGTTCCCATCAATTCAATTAGGCCCAGGGTCGGTGTCATACCATTAACCCTGAGCCTAATCAATTTTGAGACGGAATCTTCGTCTGCGGAATCCCCAGATTCCTGCTTATAAACCACCAGCCCCAGACGAATGATTCAGTCTGGCTCGATATCGTTATTAGATGTTGATCTTATGGTCTTGTTGATCATAATCCCTGGACGATTCCGTAAACACCGAACACCACCGCGATGATGGTTATGAGAACCACGATGATGACTTTGGCGGGCTCATACCTCCACGTATCAGCGATGCTCTTGCGAAGATGTTTGAAGCTGAATGGTTCCCTCTTCTTGTCCTCCACGGGGACGCCGTCATAGGCTTTGACGATGTCTCCCATGAGGTTAGACAGCTGCATGGCAAGCGGACGGGTGACTATGATGTCCACGCTCTCATCCTCGTCTTCACTGGTCCCCGCCTTATGCTGACGGAATTTGAGGACTGGAGGTTGGTTACGGAGTCTCATACGCGAATAGGGCCTGTCCGTCTTAGGGTTGATGTAACGGTCTGTCTCATAGGTGATGATGCTGTCTGTAAGTCTCACCGCCCCAGAATCACCGTTGTCTGCCAATACGGCGTCATCGTCCATCTCATCAAATGTAGACCAGGCCTCCTCATTGTCATTATCGATCTCATCGTAATGATCCCTACCGTCTTCGGCGTCTTCCTCGAATTCGTACCCAGATTCAAAGCGTTCGCCGTCTTTAGATCTTCCACGAGCGTGACGCGCTTTCTCACGTTTCCGAGGATCTCCGCTTCTAGCCAGTTTCCTCTTGTTGGAATCAAGATCCTCGTCATCGTCAGACGTGAGGTCATCAGGGTCACCGGCCTCTTCGAGATCTCTGGTTTCGTCGTCATGTCCAGATCTCCCCTCATACCCGGGATAGAAGTCGGTGTCTAACCATTCGCCGTTCCCAGACTCTTTGCTGGAGTCTAACCCAGACAGTACCTCCATCTTCTGTGACTCGTCTAGAAGATCATAGAGTTGCATGAACTTCTCGGCTATGAGGGCGTCATTCTCCTTAGATGGTTTCGAGGTTCTATGGGGGAGACGTCCGTCGAGGTCTGTTTTGTCTGAATCCTCAGACGGGTGGTTTGGATTTGGTCCACGTCTGTTCTTGGTGAAGGGATTGACTGACTCGCTTTGATTGGTCGGTTCCTTCGATGGTGTACCGGAGTCTAGCCCGTTCGCGTCCTTTTCTGGAGTGTCTTTGTCCTTGCTCACTGATTCGTCCTGTCGTTTGTTGAGATCTGTTCTTCTGATGATGGAATATTTGAATGAGATCCCGGGGTCGTCACGAGATTGGCTTACGGGCAGGTGTTGTTAACAGTTCCCATGATAGACTCTATTGAAGATGGTCGTAGACTGGATTAGAGTTGCATGGATCAATGGGATTTCAACGGTTGTCAGCTTGTTTGACTATCGTTCTTGACTCCTTCCATGTTGAGGATCTTGCCGTTCTGATCATACTTGAAGTCTCCACCAACGGCCAGCATCCAGTTGTACTTGCTGTAGTCGTTGTTGCCTCCGTCTGTGACGCTAGACACCTGCCAGTTCTTGCCGTTGTCGGTAGACGTCAGGGTCATTCGGACGTCTTTGAACTGGTGATTGCTTGTCTGGACGTTCCAGTCCTTCAGGGGGATGGCGTTGGTGTTCGTGTCGTTGCTCAGGGGGATGTTGGTGACTCTCTTCCAATCGGTGTCCCATGAGACCTTCACTGTGGCGGCCAGCAATGTGTTAGAGTTGCGTTTGATGTTCGCGTTCCTCCAGTTGATCTTGATGGTGTTTGGGTCGATGCTGAATTTAGACATGTAGATGGCGTCGCTGAGGGTCACGTACTCGAACCCCTGTTGATTCATGGAATTCGAGGAGGACATCACTGGAACGTCGCTGTCGTACGGGTGCAGTAGTGCTGTGATGGCGGTAGGTCTCGTGGTGATGTGGGCGGCGTAGTCGTCATTGAGACTGTTGCCTTGTGGATCTGCGGATTGTTGGAGCCATCTGCTGCTGACGTCTTTAAGATCTAGTTTCCCGGGCTCTTTCCCCTGTTCGCTGACGTTCTCCCAGTCGAAGCCGAAGTTGCCTGCCGTGCTTAGGAAGGTCTTAACGCTTCTATCTGCTGAGTTCTTCTGTTCAGATGTGAGGGTGATGTTTTTGTCTGAGTCGTCTGACTTGTCTGATCTCATTCCACTGACCCAGATGGCTATGATCGCGATCAGCACCGCGACGATTCCGATGGCTGCGAGTTTGTCACTCCGTGTTTTGAATAGGCCTGTTTTCTGCTCATCATTGTTCGGTGATGTGGTGGGCATTGTTCATTCACTCCATTCCCCTGAAGGTTCTTCCGGTTATGACGATTCATCCCTGTATGATCTGGGTATTTGCACTGGCGAAGATCATCGATCGTCATCATGATTGTCTAATTGATTCCCATTCTACATTAGATTCATGAGGGTGTGAATTCTGGCGTTTTTGGATCCATAAGATGATTTCAATAAGAGGATCAAAATAGTTGTTGGTGATTTCCTCAATTAATTCAACCAAATAGTAAGATTGAATGTGACTTTTATTAGAGTTCAATTGGGTTTGTGATTCCAGTTTGATTTGCTGTAGTTCCATCAAATCAGAGTCAAATTAGATTCGATTGATTCGTATGGTTGTTGTTTATTCACTGAGTCAATTCCGTTCACTGGTCTTCGTTGTCAAAATCCCCAAGACCGTCATCTGTCATGATCTTCTGGGCTTCCGCCTTGTTCTTAGCTCTCTTCATCGGGTTGGTCTCGAACGCCTGCGGCCAAATTGGGTCACATTGGGCTATGATCTTGATCGTGGCCGTCCTGGACTTGTAGTCTCTCATGATGCATTGACCACGGGAGAGGTTGAGGAACGAGTCCGCGAATCCATCGCTGATGCCCAATGCGGCGCAGAGGTGGTGGGCTTCCTCGGCGTCATTGCATCGGAATGCGAATTTCGTGTTGACAGAGTTCAGTAGACGGTTCTCTCCAGTGTCAGACTCAAGATCTGATACGTTCTGGGTCATGAGGATCACGGCAGTGTTGAACGCACGTCCAAGCCTCAACAGGCTAGACATGGTTTCGTAACCCATTTTCGTGGACGCGATGGCCCATGCCTCGTCGATGAAGATCGTCTTCGGGACGTCCTTCTCGTCTGGATTCTTCATGGTCTCCATGATGTAGTCTGTGATGAGGTATAGGATGCCCAGCCCGAGTTTCTCACGGGGCTCCTGGTGTTCTGAGTCACTGTTTGGGTCAGGAAGAGACAGGCCAAGCATACTGATGATCGTCATACCATCATTCAGCTGGATCGGTTTGATTTCCGGGATGCCCTCTCCCACCTTGCCGAAGATCAGGGTGCTAGATTCGCTGGATCCCTGAATCGCCGCGAGTCTGGTTCCCAGCGCGTTGAGGGACTGATTGGCGTGACGTGAGAGTTTCGTTCCAAGCAAGGTCATGCTGGCTCTTGAATCTGCCGCCACGTCCTGGACAATGGGGTATAAGATGGACTCTTGCGCTTCGGTGAACGGTCCAAGCAAGATGCTTAACAGCGAGTATGCCTTAGACACCTTGGCGTTCTGTGTCGGCTGGGCGATGAATGGGTCCATGGCGCCAGCGAGTTCTTTGTCGTTGATGTCCATCTGGGTGATCTTGCCATTCACCCATTCCTTAAGATTCAGCATCCCCAGCGAATCGTTCTTGGGGTCTAGGAAGATCGTCTTCTTACCGCATACAGCGCTGATCATCGCCAGGGTCATGCCAAGGAACGACTTGCCAGAACCGGGTGCTCCCGTGATGAGGGTTCCGTTCGTCGCGGACCCCTTGTCGCCCGCGGCGTTGATGGCCGTATGGGGATCAAAGAAGACGGGGGTCATGTACCCCTGCTGGTTATAGGCTATGATGGGTCCGCAGAACACTGGTTCTTTCTTCGATTGTGGCATCTTCGTTCTCTCGTTTGTCGTCTGGCATGTAGATCCCGTGGTGGAGAAATCGTTCTAGACGAATCTTGCTCTTACCGCGCTGGCCCACATTGTGATTTGATGTTAGATAACTGGTTCCTTGCTATTGTCTGTTCTTGTAGGCAAGTAGATGATAGATTCCGGTGATTGGTGGTCTTGCTTAAAATTGGATTCAATCTACAAGCTGTCCTTCGAGGATTTGCCATAGATCAATTCTTCTTGCTGGTCTTTCTATTCCGGCCCCGTTGAGACCCCTTGCGTCTACGTCGCTCTGCCTCTGCCTTCCATTCCTCCTCATAGCAATCTGAATCAGCTATCCAGGCTGCGTCACCGACCTCGACGGTGTCTACGTCAACGTAGTCATACTCAATGAGATCTGTGTAGACCTTGGCTTCCCCATTATACGAGATGAGGCTTTTCAGATCTTTCATCAATGGCTTGTTATGGAATAACGGCTTGCCCATGATGGTCCCAAGTCCGATCGGAGGTCCTATGACTATCAACAACCAGAATGGTCCACTTATCATCCTCGCTGGAGTGACCAGCATCATCATCGGGAATCCGTATATGAAGAACAGAGCAAGCGTGTAACCCACGCTCTTCAGAGACTTCGGTTTGTTGAATCTGATGTCACCCAGCGCATACATCTGTGGATCGCGCTTGAAGAAATCAGTATAGATCCTGGCGACCACTGGAGCTACTTGCTCATCTTCCACCGCCATTCCACTACACCTCCATTGAAATCATCAATCCCCCGGAATTGACCCATCCCCGCAAGCGGAATCAATTCACTGGGGCTTGCCCGTCTGTTGTTTGTTCTTGTATTTCTCAGGCGGCAAATATGAAAGGAAGACAGGCAAAACCACGATCTAGCGGTTCCACCTGTCTTCCTGTTATGCCGACCTTCTGGTCTGGATCTCAAATCAACTCCATGGTCTTAATAGACTCCAGTCTGACTCGCCGTGTCATACGATTCGACAATGGCATGGAATTGATGTGTCTGATGCCCCCTTAAGATCAACTCTTCAATGCGCTCTCAAGGGACTTGATCTGCGCGGCAAGATGATCACTTTCAGACTTCTTCTCATCTAAGTGAGACAGCCTTTCCTCCTGATCAGCCTTCTGCCTACGCGCCTCCATTATGTCTTGCAGGACCTTGGCCTTACGGTCCCTCAGCTCGGAGATCTGGTCTTCCAGTTCCTTGCGATCCCTCTCGAACGAAGCGATAAGCGCCTCAGTCTCCTCGATGTCTATCTCATTCAGATCCTCGATCTCATCATCGACATCAGACTTGCGGTCCTTGAGGTCTGCGAGCTTCTTCTTGGCCTTACCGACGAATCCAACCAGATCATCGATTTCCTCGTCTGCCTCGTCTCCACTGTGTTCGGGCTCTACCTCGGCCTCCCCATTAACGTGGTCTTCGTCTTGGCTTGTTTCAGAAGCTACCTCAGACTCCTCCAAGGTTGGAACCGTCTCAACAGAAGGGTTATCCTCGGGAGCTGGTTCCTCCTCATTGATCGGCCCTGGGGTTTCCACGTCACCATCGGTCGTGTCTTCGGTACCATACGCCTGAGCGATCAAGTCTTCAACACCATAAGACGCATCAGATCCCAGAGTTGGATTTGCCTCTTCGACGTCGGTCTCCACAGTGGAATCTTCCGTGTCTGTGAATTGCAGTCCATCGTCTATGGTCTGTTCTTCACTAGACGGTGCGGGGGTATCTGTGGTGTTCTCGTTGGGACGATCATCGGTAGCGGCTGATCCGTTCAATCCACTTAATGGGATGGACACATTTGTGTAATTACGTTGATGTGGAGAGTCAGCGTGCTCATCATGACGGTAGTTCGCTGGATCGTCTGGGTCTGAGTAGACGCTGTTGTCAACGATCTCCTCGTCTGGTGAGCCTAATTCTACATACTCCTTGAGGGATTCTGGGTCATCTGCGGCATTGTCGGCAGCATAGGCTCCTGTTTCGCCATCGTCTGGGGATTCCTCGACTTGTGGTTGCAGGGACACGATTTCACCGTATTGGATTTTGCCGTTTTCGTCTTGTGTCAACTCTACCACCGACACCTCACCTTTATGATCTAGACGGATGATGGCGTTGAGTAGGTCACTCATGTAGAATCCGGCGCTGTATCCCGATAGGACCTCGGACAGTGGAATCATGGAATCACATGCGAGTTGCACGAATTTCTCGGCGTCATCCTGGGGATCTGTGAACTCGTCCACTGTCTTAGACAGGCCTACATGCTGGAGTTGGTCATCGGTGAGGCCCATGTTCCTTCGGGCTTCGGTCATGGTTTCCGTCTCACTGTCTGTGACGTCATCGATTTGGTTTGCGTTCAGTGGGTTTTGTAGTTGTGAGTTGGCTTCTACGGTCCTTGCGGGTCTGTTGAGCGCTTCCGTTTTTGGATCATCCCAATCGTGGATTTTGCTGGTGAGGCGTACAGTGTATGCCTCGGCCCAGTCCCCCGTGAGGTTGTCTGCTTCACCCAGTTTGAACTCAAGCAGGGATGGGTCTCCGGAGTTGATGGCCGCCACAATGCTTGGGTCTGTGGAGAAGCTGGCTCTGGTTGTCATGTTGAGTGGGTCAGTGGGGTCGTACATGCTTGTGACCTTTCCGTCTTCCACTACGATGGTGATCGGTGGTTTGGTCGGATCGGGGTTGTTCACTTGGATGTGGTCGAATCCAGGGTGTTTGGAGATGATGTTCTGTATTCTCGCCATGACTGCTGATCGTTCTCCTCTTGTAGTCAGTGGACCTAGTCATCACATGGGGTCAGGCTAGGCCGCTTGATGTTGATCTGCTTGAACATGATTTGTAATATTCAATGGGGCTAAGATCCATCGGTATGTCCAATGATGGATTTGGTTTGTCTGTTGGTCAAGACGGGATCAAAGTCGCGGAAGTGGACTCATCGTGATCCATTGTCACCCAATCACTAGGTTTTGAGATCCGGCGGTCTCAGACTCGATTCGCCTGAAGATGATGGGATGTTCATCTTGTCGATTTTCAAGCCGTGACCAATTTAAATAGGCTCTACAGTGATGGTATGACTTCACTGTAGAGCCTAATTCGTTTTCAGGTCGATTCATCCGTCCTGCCGGGCGGTTGTCTATGCCGGACTCATTTGTCTTGGGAATGGTGGTTCAGATCACATGCCTCCGAGGGATCCGAAGATGGTGGTCAACGACGGTGCGATCGCCACGAGGGTCAACGCCATGACCATCGTAGGTGTGAGCATCATCATGATCTTGGATTCAAGGGACGCGATCTTGGTGTCTAGCAACGCGATGTACTCTTGACGCGACGTCTTAGATCTGCGTCTCAATGTGTCGGAGATGTCTGTACCAGTGGACTGGGCTTGTATCACCGCATTCACGAACGCCTCTATGTCTGGTGATGGGGAACGGTCTGACATGCTGTTCAATGCGTCAGTGAGACTACGTCCAGCGGCCAGATCCTTCGACACCAGCTGAAATTCGTCCTTCACTATGCCGTCTTTCAGCAACGGTGTGATCTTAGGGATGGACATCTGCATCGAGTTAGACACGGACGTGGAGATGACGAGAAGATCTAGCGCCTCAGGAAGCTCCTTGCGGAAGGCGTGCTCCCTACGGTCACCGAGTTTTGTCAGCCAGTGGCTTGGATACCACCATCCAAGTAAACCAAATGCCGCGATGATGACCCATGATGGAATCCACTCGATATAGTCTTTGCAGGCCACCCATGCGATGACTCCGAATAGGAAGCCCGCCAGGATGCAGCCTATACGGAGCACGTTGAACTCTAATGGGCCTATGCCGAATGGAGTGCCCGCCCGTTTGATCTTCGCGGTGAGGGCTCCTGTCTTGGCCCGATTCGGAGTGACCATCGAGTCTGGAAGGACTTTGGCGGTTTCCTGGCCTAACGCGGCTAGGTATCGCATCATGCCTTTAGACTTCTGGATGTCGTCTAATCTTGCGTCTACACTAGACTTCTTTACTGTAAAGGCATAGCCAATGAGTAAGATGAGCAGTAACGCCAGCACTGCTATGCCCTTGGGAGTGAAAATACCTGATGTTGTCATACAACGTGGATATTGCCTGACGTGGTTCTATCAGGTCAATCGCGGGTTATATGACTCTTGGTTGAAGTTTGGCAAGTCGCTGGTTTGGCTTCCTCCAGTCCCTTGGCGAAAAGATCTTCCACAAGATCATGTATTTCCTGATCATCATGGACATCATAGAACTCTTTGATGTAAAAGTCGTCATGGATGGAGATCTCCACTGACTCCTTCGCCTGCTCTAAAGTCAATGGTCCCGTGAAATCCTCCAGTGACGAATAGTACTCAAAAGCGCTGTAGCATGAGCAGCCAGAGTCCTCTCCTATCCAGTATGACCCATGTGGGTCTCGAATCACCACGATGTCAGACCATTCCCAGTCCTCCACCCCATAGAAATAGGCGATCTCGGTGTAACCCTCACCGTCGTTCTCCAACCCCAAACGATCCGCATACCAGATTGTCATGACCGACTCCTCCAATCTTCGATGACAAGCAATCCACGATTCTATGATTCAATTCTATTGTAATTCGAGATTAAGATCACCAGAAGCCCAAGGTTCCTGCTAGGCCATTTAAATGTATCATCAGCCTCTGCCCCCTGTTCCGCTTCATTGAATCAGAATTGACTTCGATTTATTTTATTTATAAAACGAAATGAAAGCCTAACGAGTTGTCGTTCCCCGAGTTATTCGTTGGGGAGCGGAACATTGAGATCATCATTGGTTAGGTTTGTCACATAATTGGCCCCAGCCACCACCGAACTGGTCTGCTGGGCGTTAACAGACCTCATGTCGTCGTCAATGGAACGGATCATGCTCTTGGTGGTGACCTCTACCAGCTCGTTTGCTTGAGCCACCGTCATCTCATAGTCCTTGGGTCTGCGTCTGATTCCATCACGAAGTGTGAACACCCCACACAAAGACTCGAAGGCCAAACGGTACTTGCTCCTATAGATCTCAAGGTCCTGGTCTAATGTCAACAAGCGCTTCTCGAACTCCTCGTACCTAGACACGACATTCATGGCGTCATGGTCACCAAAGGCCACGAACTCTGCAAGAGCATTAGATGGGTCGCCTTCCTCGATGATGGTCAGCTTGCGATCTGCGTCGTTCATGGTCTCATCAATCATATCCAGTAGTTCCCCGCCAAGACGTTTACCGACGTTAGATGACACGGCATTCGTAATGACGCCCAGCACGGGAACGGCCCCAGCCACCACCCACGTCAGAACGGCTGGATTCGAGATCACCATGAAGATCAACGTCATGAGGATAGACGTCATTGTAAGTCCTTGAATGATCCCCCAGTTGCTTGACGACAATTCGTCATGCATGATCATGGCAGGCTGGTCAGATGGCCCTTCGGTGTTTTTATGCTTGCCCAGTTTCCTGAATTGGGGGAGGAACCCATTGTTAGACTTCTGATTGTTGATCGTGTTCAGGAATCTTCGGCATCCATTGCTGATAGAGTATGATGCCACGCCTATCATCGCCAATCCCATGGCAGTCCATGAGGCCATGGTACTAGGAAGGATGACCACCAGCGGAGACAGCAGTGAAATTTCAGTCAGGACATTAGAAGTTCTCCAGAGCTTGTGCAAGGTGACATTAGACCGTATCTTCGGAATCCACTTACTCCATGGTCGTAGCAGTTTAGATTGCTCGTCGTTCTTCCTGAAGGTCATGTCGGCTTTCACACCGGCATTGATAATGGAGTCTAACGATGAATCAGACATTGTGTTTCATCCTTCCTCTGAAGTTGGAACGGCTGATGGGAGTGGAACGTATTCCGTATAGTTTCCCAGTCGGACGTAACTATAAGACGTCTCTCCTATTGAATCCCGTGATAAATCAGATCTAATGGCGAAGGTCGAATCGTCTCTTGATGTCTGGATCGCGTCACGGTATTCATGGTTCGGATGACCATCTTCCTCAGACTTCCCGTTCTGTCGATCAATGATCTTGGCGAGTTCCGTTTGACTTGCTTTCGGAGACATGGTGAGCGTCCTGTTCAGCCAGACGCAGGAGGCGGTCAGGGCGCCTATGGCGAAAGAGTCTTTGAGGAGGCCGAGTCCTGAAACGAACCCCTGTGCTGACATGGTCGTGAAGAACCCCAGTCCAATCATGCCAATCAGCATCACCCCGTACGAGATCGCCCCCTTGCTGGTGTTGTACCCCCTCGTGGTGTCATACTCCTCTAGGTGGAGTATCTCCTTGTTCAGTTGGTTGGCGATGTCGTCCATCTTCTTCGCAAGGCCTGGTGTCTGATGGTCTTGGTAGAATTGTAAGAACTCGTCAAGATCAAAAGTCATATCGCCGTGTGATTCCTTCCATCGCACGAGTATGTCGGTCAGGAAATCTAGATCATAGTAATGTCTTTGGGTAGACGCATTGGGGGTCTTGTTTTTGAGCGCAAGACCTGGATCGCCTTGGAAGTCATCAGGATGGATGCTTATCGTCACGGTAGAGTCTACATCTACGCCATCTTGCTGTGCTAGCTGTATGAGGCTCCTTACTTGTTCGGGTGGGAGCCCCCTTTCAAGTTCTTTGGTGTCGATACCGCTGTAGACGATACGTGGGCCTGGGTAGACGTGAATGAGTTGCTGGAAGCACACTTCCTTGTCGTCATCCAATGACAAGCTGGTCAATGGGGCATAGATCATGTCCTGATCCACGGTCCACGTCTCATCGTCCCCATAATACTTCTCGCCATACTGGAATCCAGGTTGGCGATGTATCGGGGCAGACAACAGATTGAAAGTGGAGTCTATAATATTAAGATCCGTCACTTCGGTTTCACCGTTGCGGATCATGTTAGACAACACCAGACGCTGGAATGGATCATAACCATGATTGGTGTCTTGGGCCATCCCCTTGGCGGCTTCGATCAGCTTGCGCTTTCTATTGCCTCTGGTGAGTGATGTGGATAAGACCAGGATCAGAACCAATGACGCCAATGCGCCGTAGGCGATGGAACGCGCAATGGGTTCGCCGTCCCTCCAGAATACCTGTCTCTCCTTGAATGCCGCTTTCCTGTCAGCAAGATCTTTGTCGGCTTTCTTTCTGTTTTCCGCCGTTTTGGCTTCCACCTGTTTCATGGCTTCGGCTTCAGACATTCTAGACCCCACCGACACCACCTTGTCATTGGTGAAGGTTCTGTTAGGCCCCAGCAATGTTGATTTCGCGTACTCAACAGGTGTCTCGTTAGACTCACTGGGCATGTTGGAGGAGTCAAGATCTAGATTGCCCGCCGGCATAGACACCACGGCAGATGGGAGTTCGCTCATCAGTATCTCGTTGGCTTGAAATGTCACTTGGCTTGGGGTGATCTTCCAAGATGGGTCAGTGGACTCTGGTAGTTTGATCCATGCCGATTGTTTAGATCTGTCTGTGGGTCTGTTGATGGTGACTGAGACGGTCTGCACGGGGACACCTCCAGATTTCGTGGAGTCTGCTAGGTTGAAGACTTCGGTGACTGTTCCATCTGGGTGGAGTTTGATCGCGTCTCCGGGTGTGAGGGTGTAATCGAACTGGAGATCTACCGTGGTCCCATTGGTTTTGGGTATGTTGACTCCAAGCACCGCGATCCCATTGTCTCCTGTTTTGAAGTCTCCCTGGATGGTGTTCTCGGTCTTATTGAGCTTCCCTAGGAACCATTTGTATGATTGCTTGGTGTTCCATGAGGAGGACGACGTGGAGTTCGGATCTACGTAGGACGTCTGTGGTATGTCTGGACGGTCATTTATGCTTACTTTGTTGATTTTGATGCTCTTGTAGCCCTTGGTCGAGATGGGGATCCGCTGGTAGACCTGACTCCAGTCATCATCGTCGAACCAGTCTCCGCTTGCGCGTTCGTCTAACTTGACTTTCATCCTCTGGGAGATCTGTAGGTCGCCGTTTTTGAGTATGATGACGTTGTAGTCAATTGATTTCGCCTTAGAGTCTGCGTCATGGTATTTGCGTTCCCAGTTGTAGGTCTTCTGGGATGACTCCTGCATGATGTCGTCGGCAGTCACCGTCTGGGGATGGATGGGCTGGGCCAGGTTGGATGCGTCATGCTCGTAGATGGCTTGGTTGACTCCAAGTCCGATCGTGCTTAGGCCTGTTATGACAAGGGCGGTTGTGAGGACGTTCCTACACGTCTTCAAGATTCGTTTGCGGATGGACCCCCTGCGATGTACGTCTGATGGTGCTAATGCCATTGAAATCCTTCCCGAATCCTCCGTGGGTCCCGTTATAGTAGGTAGATCATACTATTGATTGTTCGGATTCCAATTGTAACTTATGGGCTGGGTTCATGCAATTTTGGCGAGTCGGCTTACATCTAGGTAAATCCTGATGCACGGATTGCAAGGTCATAAACGGATCAGTCGGTGAAGATGATCGGTTCTTTGTTTGATTACGATTAAAGGTCTGCTTTGGCAGATCCCAATGGATGGCATTTACTGACGAGCTACTGGAAGTAGAGAAAGTGAAGTAGAGAAAGTAGAGAGGTGCGACTCGTAAGTGGTACTAGTTCCCACTAGATTTACTGGTGGCCGCCGCCGAAGGTAGATCTTGGGACAAGGACGAGGACCAATAAATCCTATACAAGATAAGATCTACTGGATTCCTCGTCCTCTTTTCCAAAAATCCCGGCAAGTCATTGTTTTCTGATTTCCGTGGCGGTGAATGATGATTTTCCTGTCGAAACCACGGGATTCTGGTTTATTGGGGATTTTCCTAGATCAGTTCGTCTGCGATTCCATTGAATCTTACTTGATGTCTGATGGGAAGGAGCAGATCTCCTTCTTCACCGTGTCTACGTCTCTCTGTGAGGCTGCCAGCGCCGCGGACACCACTGCGTTGTTAGAGCAGGCTATCGGTCTACCGTAAGCGTCTAGCAATGTGAGTGCCGCGAGTACGGCGGTGCGTTTGTTTCCGTCTGGGAATGGATGGTCTGTTGCTATTCGAACGGCTAGATCTGCGGCTTGGTCTTCCAGTGATGGGTAGGATGTTGCTCTTGTCACGAACACCACGTAAGTGATGGCTTCGACCATTCCCAGTGAGGAGCCATGGATGTTTTTCAGGCCGTCGCTGTTCTCCAGTCCCAATCCATGGCATCTCATCACCATGTCTGTCATCGTCTTGAGATCTTCCGGTGTGTTCGCCATGAGAGGTTTGAGTGTGGGTGTCATGATTGCATTCGTGTTCATTTGATTTATTCTTTATTCTGTTTAAGATGATGGGGTCACAGGTGGGCCAGCTCATCAAGGGCCTTCTGGTATTTTCTGGCTATGTGCTTAGAAGTCATCGAAATGAGTTGATTGTCCTGTGGCATGACGTCTATGGTGCGTTCATGCGTGCTACGTTTTATCTCCTCGGGGGAGTCTATCACAGTGGTGGGTATTTCCGCCTTGATGGCCTTCTCGATGAGGTCTTTGGTGCCAGTTGAGTCATGCATCGGGAACGCAAGGCACAGTTCAGCCCCATCATCTATGAGTTCTGTGTTTCTATTCAAGATGGCGCTGGCCCCGTCATGACGCCAGTCCGGCTCTATGATTTTGCATGACACGCCATTATCAGTGGCCCATGCCCTGGCGGCGGCGTCAGCTCCCGTGCTTCCGCCCGTCACGATCTCGGTTATCACTCCATTGTAACGATCTAGAACCGTTTTCACGTCTATGGCAGGTCTGAATCTGCTCCCTATGACGATCGCCCTGAATCTTCCGGATCGCCTGTTGTCCAATGTCGATTTACCTCCTTACTGTAAGATTTCCGATGTTTGATTTGATTACTGATCTCATTCTACAGCAGAAATTGAGAAATTGTACTAACCTGCATGGTTGTTTTGAGATTCCCTTAGATCTCGGTTATGATTATGGGAATGGGGTCCCCAAGCAAGGATCTCTGTAATGAGGCAATAGAGAGGCCTCCCAGTGAATCTTAGTCTGGCATCTTCTGTCATGACACAGACACTGCATTCCATATCAAGAAGGAGTCTCCGTGGATCTTGGATTGGTGTCTTCATTCAATGAAGTCTTGTGCCCCTCACGAAACCCTTAATTAGTTAATCGTCGAGATGGTAGACCAAAATTAACCACCATCATCTTAGACTTTATGGGTCAATTAGACCAAACCGTTAGGATGTTAGTGATCTCATCGTCGTTGGTGGGGTCGAATGCCGTGCTCTCTATGTGGTCGTCGATGTTCCTGACGGCTCCAGCCAATTCGTTGTTCACCTCAATGAGGATCGGCGCTGAGTCCTCAGTCTTGGTTGCTTCGATGCGATAGTATTGATCATCCCCATCAGCCTTATGGTCGATGGTCACGTCATACCCGGCGTTCTGGAACCGTTGAATCAAATGGTTCGCCACCTTGGCGAGATCTGTGTTCTTGTCCATGAAGTAACGGACGTTATTGCTGTTGTGCCCGGAGATCTTATCCACCTCGGGGTCTGAGTCGTCTACATCGTTGTTAGAGTCAGTCAGGTTAGATGGAGTGTCATCATTATCGTGTTCTTCCGTTGGAGTGTAATCATTCTGGACGTCGTTTGTGAGGTCGAGGCCGTCCTCGTTATCTGATGTTGAAGTCTCCGGGTAGGTAGGCTCAATCTCTTCGTTGCTGTCGTTCTTCTTGAAAATACCAAAAATGCTCATGATTTAATTTTACTATAAGACTTGCGGGATCGTTAAGTCTGGGTCATAAAAGAACCCCATCAGCTGGGAGTTCTGCACTCTTCAGGCTGACGGGGTTAGACGGTTAGACGTTTTGTCTAACTTGTTAGGCGAGATCACTGGCCGTTATAGTTGGCATTACCGCCAACCTTCTCACCAGCATTGAACTCCTTGCAGTTGTTATTAGCGGCGTTATTATTCTCAGCTTTGGTGATGATGTTCTGGGAAGCACCAAGGCACTTGGAGATGTCCTGCATCTTGTTACCGGCAACGTTGGTGATCATACCAAACACGGCGATGCCGAAGACGACGAACACGACGATGCCGATGATGATCTCAACGGTCTCAGCACCTTCCTCGGAGCGGACCTTATCTGCGAAGAATTCCTTCATTTCCTTTCTAATCCTCCATGGATTCTACAAGCGCTTGATTGATTTCCTATTAGAAAGTCGGGAGCTTGCGTTCTCCCTCATTCTTGAGGATAACATATACACGATTTTTTAGAATCAAACGATTATAGAACTCTTAAAGTAAGATCAATTCCATTAAAACATCTGAACGCCATAACAAAGAATCCACGATCTTCAACGATCTTAAAGTCCCCACTTGAAATCTAAGCCATGAATCTCATAACAATCCTAATGAAATCTAAATAGAAAGAGGAGGAAAAACATCTACCATCGCAATGATCTTACCATCAAACCTGTAAAATCTCACTAAAGAATTCCACCGGCAGATCATCATCCACCCCACAATTCCCATGACATTGTTCTGCATTGCCTCGAATGACTGAACAACAGAATCACAATAAGAAGCCAATAACATCAATGATTCTGATTCAACAAGATCTCATCAACATCTAACGTCATCGTTCTAAATCGTCTGCGAAGATCCAGATAAAAAGGAAGACCACTTGAACTGCATCTAAACATCAAGTGGTCTTCTTAGATTATGGAATCAACAACCGTGATGAAACCTCTATCCTCTTCGGCCTCCCATCTACCCATGGATGGGATCCGTCTGCACCCACGTCTAACGGATGCAGACGGTGAGAACGGGAGCACACTCTCCGGGATTGCACCTGCCCCACTCTACCGGGTGCAGGTCCATCAGAAATCGATCTCATCCCCACCTGAGTCGAGGTCTGATGTGGAGACGACGGTCTCATCGGAGATGTCATCTCCATCTGTGGAATGCGTATCATCAGACTCAATGTAGATCTCATTGTCATCCTCTACAAGATCCACGTCTTCCTCATCATCCTCGACATCAACCGCAGGGGCATCACCCTTGATAAGCCCATACTTCCTGAACAGACGGTCCTGCTCACTGGCGATCTTAGACCGTATGTCTTTGGCTTCTTCCTTGGCCGGGATCTCGTTCACACGCTTCACCCCAAGCAATTCCTCGGTGTCTACCCCGGCCACATCAGTGATGTTGATCTCGGGGATTGTGCTGTCAGCGAAATACCCATGTTTAGACAACTCGTCATCCATGTACATCGCCATAAGCAGGTCATCGACGTTCTTCCAATGCAGTTCCCTCTGATCCTCCAGAGACTCACCCAACGCCTGATCTACATCCGCGTACTTCGGGACGAAGGTACCATAGGGATTCCAAGTGTCGGGCTTGAGATCGTCCAACCATTCAAGGCCGTCTCTACGATGCAACGTCTGATCATACTTCGAGTAATCCACGAAATGATGGAACCGTCCATACCTCAAGGTGAAGAACGAATGCTCTGGGTATGCCTTGACTAGATACTTGACCTTACGCAACGTGCCCTCTTGGTGGAACGCCTCTGTCATACCACCGGCCTGCGACTGGGAACTGGGTGTCATGTAAGAGACGGCCTTGCTAGACACGTTGACATAACCGCGTTTCTCGTAGTCTAGTGAGATCATGACGTCATCGTTGTATCTAGACCTCCACGGGATGTCGATGTCTGTAGAGAATCTGATACAGGAATAGGCCTTGCAGTTCACTGAGAAATGGCAGTTCTTCCTATGATTCTGGACCAGTCCCTGCTTGTCCATCTCAGCGAGACCTATGTTGCTGAACTTGTCCAGCATCCTCTCATACAACTCGAAGACGTCGATCAACGACAGACGGGAGTTCTCCACTCCACCGTCTTGCTTGTCTTTGGTCCATACGCCCTTCTGGCAGAAGAACCCGTCAATGGAGAACATCGCAATGTCGTCGTCCATCATCCAGTAATGCTTGAGACCCAATTCCTTGGCGAGATGGTGGAGGGCGTTCCTCGCGGGCCCCGGGCCTGTAGTGAGATCTTGCCTCCATCCGAAATCGTCCATGTAGTCATAACCCAGCGGATTGTCCTCGCTCAATGGGCTTTTGAACGTCTGGAGATCAAACGCGTAGACATGGGTCTCCGGCATGTAAACGCCATCACGCCTCAACCTCTGAACATAATCCCAATACTCCTGGGGCTCCACGACATAAATCCAGTCATGCATGTCAAACGCCTCGAAGTTGCGATGCGTGCTACAGTTCTTGGCTCTACCCTTGCTGGGGATGAAAATAGTGTCCATTAACCTCTAACCACCTATCCACATTCACTTCACAGAATTCGGGTTCCTACGGACCCAACTTAGATAGGGACGCACATCACCATCCGGATCCTGAATCAGATAGTTCTTGGCGTCCTCGCCCGCAGGATCTACCGCCAGTTCTTCCACGACTGGCCTCTCATCGCCTGGACCGATCCTCATCTCACTCCCCTCCCTGGGAGGTCGCGTCAATGGTGACGCCAGCTGGATCACCAGTGGATTTGGAAGCACCCGCATTAGACTTCTTAGACTTGCGGGTCTTCGTCTTCCCAGTAGACGTGGTCTTGCCGTCCGTGGCTTCAGACTTTGATTCCTCCGCCTCACGCTTAGACAATTCCATCCTCTTGGCATCGGGATCGCCGCTCAGGTCCCCATCACGATTCGGGCCCATCATCGAGAAGAGGTTGATTGGCCCCTGATTGTAGAGACCTCGCATGTCCACGAGGAACTTGTTCAGGACCTGGGGGGTGACTCCATCATACCAATCTGTTGCGATCCCATCGATCTCATCCTTGATGGTTGCCACATCATCGTCAGACAGTCCGTCTAGCACCAGTTTCCCAGCGCCCTCAAGCGCTGGTATGCCGCCCTTGGCGGAGAAGTTCTTCTGCTGACGGTCTAACCACACCATCTCCTTGAACTCGCCCTTGTTACAAAGCTTGTTGCTGGGCTGACGTGTGGCCTTGACGTCGAATGGGGTCTTGCCCTTCTCATACTTCGGTTTACTGGCGTTGATCTCATCGATCACGTTCTGGAAGCACTCACCGGCGTAGAAGTTCAACGCCTCGGGCCAGTCGACCCAGTCTTCGGCCATGCCACGGGTCACAGCGGGATTGCCTTGCGAGGAGTCCTTAAGATCCTTCGTCAGCTCGAGGATGCGGTCTACGGCCTTGTCCCTCAGGTCCCTGGCCTTCTTAGACCGCAGGGACAGCTTCGTGGTTGGGGGCATTGGCCCATCTCCCTTTGCCGTGATGTTCGATGGGACACGGAATTTCTTCAATTCATCGAGGATCCCGCGGAGTTCCGCGTCTTGGAGGACTTCGGCCCGGGTGGTGAACAGCGTGTTGATCCACCAGCAATAGGTGTCTCGCACATTGAATGGACGGCGCTTAGATCTACGCAGCGCGTTCTCTACCGTCACCATCTCGGCCACGTTGCTCAAGTTCTCCTTGCGGGCTTGCGCCAGCTGGGTCTTGTTGTCCAGTGGTACCCCGACGATCTTGGAGATCTGCGCGTCTGGGAGCCCGACGGAGTGCAGGAACGTGATACGGGCGACCTTGCGTCCATCGTCTAGCAGTCCCTTGTCCCATTTCTCCTCGTAGTCATACTTGATGGTGAGATTGCCGGCGTCCTCACCGACTTGGTGGTCTACCACGGTCTTGCGGTAATGGTTGATCTGCTTGCGTAGGGTCTCCACGAAGAGGAGCTGCTCGTCATTGTATTGGTACCTCATGCCAAGGGACTTGGTTCTCAGTTCGGCAAGGAATTGGAGCGTCGCGGTGTTGGCGCACAGTTGTTCTGGAATGACATCGATGAACATCCCGAGGATCCTGCCCATGTCACGGTACTCCCCAGATTCGTCTGGCGCTGTCACGAATGTCCCCTCGTCCCCGAGGATCAACTCTTGCTTCACTCCACCGTCTAGCCTGCGGAGCATATTGTCCATGTTCTCCGCGATCCAGTTAGACCAGTCGTTGATCTTGTTCGCGTAGGCGTTGTAGAATCTGGTCTGCGCCGGAGTGTGCTTCTCCGTCCAGTTCTTGACGATCACGACGGGCACGCTGATCTGGCTCAACACGTCTCGTGCGATGCGGTAACGATGCACGCCATGGATGATGCCACCATCCTCGTTTACGATGATCGGCTCTAGGAATCCGAATTTCTTGAGGCTTTCCGCCAGGGCCTTGTTCGATTGTTCGTCGTAGCGGCGCAGGTCTCCCTCGCCCTCGAGTTCATGGATCTTATTGATCGGCATGTCCTCGACGTACTCCTTCTCCATTTTCGGCAGTACGACTCCTGAGATGAGTGGGAGTGCGTTAGACGTTGTTTTCGCCGTCTTCTTCTTTCTGGGCATACGTCCTGTTCCTTCGTTAGCTTGCTGATTCCATGGATCATGTTCCCAAATCTTAGTGGTCTCTTCCCAATGACGGGGCCTACTTAAGATCTAAGTGAGATTGTATCTCGTTTGATCCACCACAGTAAGAAGATAAGTAGACCCCAAGATTTAGGTCGACTGGTCCTCGATGCTGGTGATTGTATCTCAATCGCATCCGCCGTTCACAACCTCCCATAGGTCTGACTCTCACCATTATGGTAGACTTCCAATTTCCCGTAAGATGATGTACCATTCAATTTATGGAATTCTCAGGTCTGGTGGAATCATCATCGAAGACGCCGGCCTACCATTATCATGCATGATGGAGATCATAGGAAATTGAGCAACAAAGGCAAAAACAAGAACAAACCTGAGCAGGGCAGGAAAGTAGATTACTCGAAGTATAACAATCCGGATTCGACCATGACCGTGTCTAAGGAGGAGGCTAAGAGGGCTCAGATAATCGGCGGGGCCCTTATAGCCATCATAATCCTGCTTGTGGCCGTGATCTGGGGATCTGTGGCGTTCGTGCAGAATAAGAACGCACAGAAGGCGGAGGAGACGAAGGCTTCAAGCCAGCAGACCATGGAGAAGGCTGCAAAGCCCGCCGGTTACGTCGCGGACGATGGCGCGATACAGTGGACACAAGACGGCATCGTCAAGGGCGAACTTCCAGACAAGTGGAAGAACACTCCGAAGGTCGACGTGTACATGGACCCCATCTGCCCGGGTTGTGGGTCAGTGGACCGTGTGTTCAATCCGTATTATGAGCAGTATCTTAAGAACGGGGAGATCGTGCTTAGGATCCATCCGATCACATTCCTCACCGACTACTCTAGTGATGACTACTCAGGACGTGCCGCGAACGCCATACTCCGTTCGTTGGACGCGGATCCATCCAAGACCTATGATTACATCACATACCTGATGTCTGACGGTATCGAGCCTGAGGAAGGTCCGAATTATGAGCCCGTGTCTGACGACGACCTGAAGAAACATGCGGAGGACGTGGGTTATACCAAGGCCCAGGTGAAGGACCTCACTGACCAGAAGTACAACGAGTGGCTTAGAGCGATGACGGACTATACGATCAACCGTGCAGAATTACAACGCTCAGACGGTCAGTTCGCGACGCCGGTTGTCACGTTCAATGGCGAGAAGCTGAATTATGACAATGGGGTCAAGAAGATGCTGGAGGAGTTCATCCAGAAGGTGGACGCGGCGAACAAGAAATGATGAATACCCTAGACCCCCGCTCTCGTGTCTAGAAGCGAAGATTTGAGGTTTTAAGATCTTGTAGATCTTCCTTAGATTTGATTAGGCTCAGGAGTTAAGCTATAACAGCCCTCCTGAGCCTATTTAAATTGATGATGGCTTGAGATCTGTTAAGACGAGTATTCCATCATCTCTAACAAAATCGAGGCTGAAACCGCCGGATTTCCGTATGGAATTGATTAGATCTCCAGTGGGTCATGGTGGAGATCACTCATAGGAAAGCCGCGCACGGATCCTATGCCATACCCCCGATGTCTTACCGCATTTCGCGTCTACCGTCTTCTCAGCGCCCGGGTCCACTTCAACAGATGGCACACTGCAAGACGCGGTGACCCTCGCGGTCAACCAAGTGGCGGGATTGAACGTCGGTGCCCAAGACCTCACCTCGGCAGACCCCGAGACATGAGCGACCATGTCTGAATCATTCCTCATTGTGATCTTCGCCTTGCCGTCCGACCATGAAGTGCCGACCAAAGACACACTGCCCTCATCGACGGCCTCCTCAGTCACTCCGCCCTTGTTGGTGATGGCCGGAATGTTAGAACCACCCCATACGCCAACCACCAACGTAATCACCGCGACCAAAACCCAAGTGGTCTTCTTCGCCGTTTTGAAAGCAGACCTGACCGTGGAGATCAATTGTTTCGGATTCTTCACGACCGCGACAACGCCATCCACCATCTCCTTCGGAGACCTCCTAGGCTTCTTACCCCTGGGAGAACCGTCTGATTCGGCGTCTTTAGACTTCTTGTCATCTTTGCCCTTAGACTTAGACAACGAGGTCTTGGATCTGGAATCAGTTAGATCTGCATCCGGTTTAGACCCATCACCACCATGGAACTCAGACTTCATCTGGGCCACCAGAGCTGCGATCTTCTCCTTGATAGATCCACTGCCCTTGAACAACGAACCAATACCGCCATCATGTGTGTCTTCGGCATCTAGATCACCAACGGTGGATCCATTGTCTTCCACTGAAGACTCATTATTGTCAGTCCCATCAGACTTAGAGAGGCTCTTCTTCCTCTTTTTCTTGCCTCCAAGCGACTTGGGGGTCCCAGCCTCCTCATCATTGGTGAGATCAATTCCTGGGTCTTCCCCATCGACACCACGACCTAGGTCAAACGAGTCTCCCTCGTCAATGGCGTCTAACACTCCATCCCCCAATGGGATCATAGTGTCATCGTCATCTGGACCCGCGAATGGATTCCCTCCAAGACCGAAATCCCCGGAGTGCTGATCATGGCTGTCCGGGGATTGGATGGCGTCATTGCCGTCTTGATCCTCGAAAGCCGAACGTCCTCCATGTGTCCATTCGGCGTCATCATCATAAGACATCGGAACACCGTCTGTGGTTCCAGTGGGGGCAGAGGCAATGGCAGACGCTGTGTTTGATCCGAATTGGCCGGGGTCGTGCTGGTCAAAGGAGTTAGACCCATCACTGAAGCTCTGGGAGGTCGATGCGTCGTCGTTCGTTGCGTTCCATGGGGTGTCTGCATTGTCCCAAGATCCATCGTCTAACTGGAATTGGGGATCGCCATTGTAATCATTGGCATCATGGGGATGGAGGCTTGTCGTATCATCTGGCAATGGGATCGCGGTAGACGGCGAATCGTTTAGATACGCGCCGCCATCAGACTGTTGAGGTTGATAAGAGTCAAACTCCGCAGCGGAATTGCCCCTATTAGAGTCATTGTTCCAGTTCTGACTTAGATTAGGTCCCAGGTTCTGACCATTGGAATCACCATGGATGTTCCCAATGGGGTCTTGAATGCTCATTGCACCGTCGGTGGGCCCCTCACCCATGTATGATTCGTCTAGCCCGTGGGTGTTCGTGTAAGATTCAGTGGGGTTGGGGATAGACGACATGAGGTTCATGCCGCTGGAGACGGAGGGGTCAGTCGTTCCATTTGATTGATCTGAATTAAGACCATGCCCATTCAATGCGTTGTCTGTATCAATGGAGTCAACCTCGGTTTGGGCTCTAGACACATCATCTGATGCCTGCTCCTGATGTTTTCTCATTGACGCTTCGTGAGCTCTCTTGATTTTGCCCAACGGTCGTCTGTTGCGTTCTTTCTCAGCCTCCGTCTTCCTCCGCATTTCCTCTATCTCAGAGAGATCTTGCTCATAGGAATCGAAGAGGTCTTCCAAGGCGTCTTTGTTGTCCGTGGTATGACGGATCTTATCATTGTTGGGGTCAGATGCCCTGTGGCTCACAGGGCCCTTGGCACCGTCAGACGTCAATGGTGAATCGGGATTCGGAAGTCCCACCAGAGGGCTCACGAGGGACTCTAGGCTCAGGCCTTTTTCGTTATCATCAATAGACCCATTATGACTTGTGATGTTTGGCTCAGATGGATCAGCATCATTCTGATTCAGTCTTTGCTGCAACGGCCCCATGATAGATTGTAGAGCACTGTCAAGGTGGAGAGGGGCAGTCGTTGGGTTGGGGTCCGAGTCTAACGTGTCTTGGGATCCAGATGTCAGTGAATCCTGGTTTGGATCGTCCACGTAATCGTCGTCTAGTATAGATAGGTCTAAGACCTCATTGCCGTCTGCGTCTTGGTGCGATGTGATTGTGAATGCAGATTCGTTGTCTGTTTGGACGCCATCGTCTGGGTATGATGCGTCATCGTCATTGGAACCTTCCGTTGATGTTGTTGACGTGCTGGTGCGATCAACGTCATGATTCATGACTTGGGCAGCGAATGCCTTGGGATCCTTTGAGATGCCGTCCCATATAGAGGAGTAATCATCCGGGTCTGGAATCTCATCGTCTTGGGGGACATGACGACGTGGACCACCGGCGAATGATTCAGAGTTCCCATCAGGAGCGCGTTTCTCGTGATCTAAATCATCATCCGTTAAGAAACCCCCAAATCCCCCGTCAAACACGTCATCATCCAAAAGTCCTGGATCATTTGTGGAGGAGTCATCCACGATCGTTGACGAGTCTGACTGGATGACGGGCTCAGGGGAAGACTCACCCAGCACGTCATCAGGGAGTTCGTTCAATTGAACGGCGTCATCTGATCCAAGTGTTGCAGACCCAACGGGGGCATCAGAGGCTACCCGTGGAGTTGAATCTGAATGTAGTTGGGTCTTCGTCTTCTTGGTAGATCTCCTCGTAGACGGTTTCGTGCGTGGTTTTCGTTTGGTGGTTTTCTTCTTAGACTCCTTCCTGTCGGTGGGTTCAAGGGGTGTGGGCGTGTTCAAGGTGCTGGAGTCTGGGTCATCCCATTCGGATAAGATGGTGCTCTTAAGATCACGAGGGGTGTGGGTGTCATTGGTGGTTTCGTCCCATATGGAGAGGATCTTATCCACGTCTCCCTGTGGGGTGCGTTTACCGTTCACCGCCATTGATTCACTCCTCGCCTTGTTTGTCAAGATTCAATTGCAAATCACCGTATGCCATGAGTTGGGGTAGACAAACGGTTGAATCTGGTTCTAAGTTGCCACGAATGTGTTTGATCGGCATTCGTTGCAATTGGTGCATCTTATCTTGTTTATGTGTTCTCGTGGGGGGAATATTGGTTCAGATCTGCCGGTGATGTAGATCAATCCCATTAGATCGGAATCTATGTCAACCACTGTAGATCTGAAATCCGGCGGTCTCAGCTAGATTTTCGTTGAAGATGATGGATTGCACGTCTTAACGATCTACGGGCGATCACCAGTCTGATTAGGCTCAGGGTCGGTGTCATAGCATTAACCCTGAGCCTAATTGAATCTAAGGGAGATCTACATCCATAATAGATCTCCATTTGTTATTGTTTGCTCGGAAATCTGGAGCAATCCCATCTAAACGGTTTGACCCGTCATCTGGAATCACAATTAGATGTGACCAAGAGGCCCTCTCTTCGGTCGTATCTGAGTAGACCTCCAAGAACTTCCAAGAGAGAGTGCCCTATGGGAATAATGTTGTGGCCCATGCGCCGTGCCCTGTAGATCTTAACAGATGTCGATGCAAGGCGCTATTTTTCATTCCCTATAGATGTCATTACGGCCTCACTGGTGGATCGGGTCATGGGGCGCGGCCGCCTCATAGACAGACCATGACATGAAGAAATCATCTGGATCCCTCAGCTTCGACACCTCATTGATCGTCTCCTCGCTCAGGTCTACCCCGAATGGAAGGACGTTGTTCGGGCCGGCCTGCACTGGAACGCCCATCAACGTGGGGTGGGAGGATGGGTCAGTCATGTTCTGGACGTCCACCACCACTGGAACGTCACCGGGATGAGATCTCATGATCTCCAGTACCTCAAGGAACTTGCTGTTAGACACGCCCCTGTCAGACTTCAGCCGGAGAGTGAGCGGTACACGTCCATCTGGTGTGGTGGGTACTAGGTCTAGCGTCTTCACTTTGACTCTGTCATTCGTAATCTGCATCGTGACGTCTACCAGCACGTCAGTAAGTCTCTCTACTTGCTCGTCTACAGTGAGCTTAGACCCTCCCCTCTTGACCGTGTTCAACTCACCGCTCTTATAGAACGTCGGTACTGGGAACTTGCCGTCTAGGGGATTGCCGTCTAGTGGTCTCAATCCGACTGCGGCCGCCATCTGCTCGGCCGGTTCGCCATTCACGGAGATCGCGAGATTCCCTGTCTTGTCGGTGAATGTCCCCATGAAGAACACCCCGTTGCCAGAACGGTACTTCTTATAGGTCAGGTCTGAGAACCATCCAATCATGCGGACGTCCCTGCGGAAGAACCTACGATTCTTCCCGTTGTTGTTCCCATCCACAGATGCGTTCTCGGAGATGAGTTTAGACACCTCTTCCACAGTCATTGCCCTCCAGTAATACGGGGTGCGTCTCATCACATCAAGACCGAGACCAGCGTTCGACATCGGTGACGCGGACACGTAGACACTGAGGGAGTCCTTCTCGGCCTTCAGCTTGCTGGTCAGGGGGTACTCGTCTCTGCTGGGGTCTCCTGATAGCTTGAAATCGTAATCTCCCATCGCGTCATAGCTTGCGTTGGATCCACCAAGCATACCGAACAGCGAGGTAGACACCTGTTTCTTCGCGTTCCTCTTCTTCTTGTAGAACTCAACGATGTCCTTCGCGTTCTTCGCGATGGCCTTGCGGGGGATCCCGAAATCGTCGAACGCCCCAGCGTTGGCTAGACCCGTCAAGGCCCCAGCGTTCACGTCACTCATGTTCATCATGAACTCGTCGAATGATTTGAACTCGCCCTTGAGGGTCTTCTCCCTAGTCCTCGTGATCTCATCAGCGAGTTCGGCGTTGACTCCCGTTGCCTTGTCGAATCCGAACACGATGTCTGGGTCGTCCGGTGACTTCTTCGCGACTGCCTGGATCCCCTTGTTCGAGTGGTTGATGTTGATTGGACCTACCTTGAGTCCACGGTTCTCCACGTTGCGGAGGTACACGGCGAACTTGTCCTTGTTGTTTAGATCCGCCGTCATGCAAGACGCCATGAAGAACGGGTAATAATTCGCCTTGAGATAGGCGGTCTTGTAGGCGTCGATCGCGTAGGAGACCGAGTGGGACCTGTTGAATCCGTATGACGCGAACTTCTCGATGTAAGACCACAGTGCCTCGACGTCAGAGCGGCTGAAGATCCATCCGTTCTTCTCTTTGAGTCTCATGGCCCCGTCTACGAATCTCTTGTGATTGGCCTCCATCTCCTCGGGGATCTTGTGGCCTATGGCCTTGCGGAGGGAGTCTGCCTGTCCCCTTGTGAATCCGCATAAGAACCGCGAGATCTGCATTACTTGTTCTTGATATATCATTAGCTGCCATGTCGGTTTAAGCACCTCTTCCACAGGAGTCCCACGGAACACCTTGTCTAGCTTCTCGTCAATGATGTAGGCCGGAGCCCTGCCGTTCTTACGATCTGCATACTCTAAATGCGCGTTCATGCCCATCGGACCCGGTCGATACAAGGCGTTGATAGCCACGATGTCCTCGAACTGATCTGGCTCGATCCGCCTCAACAACGCCTTCTGACCGTCAGACCCCAACTGGAACACGGCGTCTGAATCACCGGAGGCGAGCATCTTGAAGGTGTTCTCATCCTCAAGACCATGCACCTCGATATTGTCTAGATTCGGCACGGGGAGCTTACGGGCCTCCTCAGACTTGGCCTTCCCAGACTCGCCCTCTTCCTCCAGTTCCTTCGCAAGCTCCTCGATCGTGTCATTGTACGACTTGATGTTGTCAATCGTATCGTCGATCAAGTCTAGCGTGGACAGGGGCAGGAAGTCCATCTTGATCAAGCCGATAGACTCCAAGTCTGGGTACTCCCACCCGACCATGCAGTCCGTCCAAATGTTCGCCTTCGCCTTCTTCTCGTCTGGTGTCCAGAACAGTGGGGCGTAATCGCTGATAGGCTTGCTAGACATGATGACGCCACAGGCGTGGGTTCCCGTTTGACGTACCCTGCCTGAGATCTTATCGGTGGAGTCGATGATGGGCTCCCAGTCCTTGTTAGATGCGATCATCTCCCTGAAATCCGCAGCCCCCGCGTAGAACGGTGACTTCGGGTCATACAAGTCATGCATGGTGGGGGCGACTCGATCGATTGGATCTGGGATCAACTTGGAGATTCTGTCTACCTCAGAGTTCGTCATCTGGTAGATCTTCGCGACATCCCGGAACGCCTGCTTGAACTGGAACGTTCCAAACGTGATGATGTTCGCGACCTTATCATACCCGTACTTGTCCTTGGCATACTGAAGCACCCTATTCCTCACAGACGCCTTGAAGTCTGTATCAACATCAGGCGGTGAATTGCGTTCTGGGTTAAGGAACCTCTCGAACAGTAGATCGTGCCGCACTGGATCAGTCCTTGAGATGTCCATGAGGTAGGCGATCTCAGAACCACCAACGGAATTATGGACCGTGACTCCCTCGATCGTATAGTTATGAACCTTATCCACATGCAGATCATACACGGGCCCGTCATACTCGAAATGCTCTACAGACACCACAGACGCATAAGACCGGCAATGATCTTCCATAGACTCGATGTCATGCCGCGTCCACTCCTCCACCGTAATGCCCTGCGATTCAGCCCAGTCTAAACCAGACTGATACAAGGGGTAAGAGTCAGCCTCTTCATTCAGTGCTATGACACGGGTAGACCCTCCATCTGTCCCATCATCGACCAATACGAGGAACATGGGTAAGAGTCCATGCAATCTAGAGTGCCCATCGGGCCCGGTAGACCATTCCACTCCACCAAGACGCGAGTACGAACGGACATCAGAATCCATCTCCAGCAGGTTGATCATACGCAGCTGGAACCACGAGTCATACCCGACGAACACTGGGTCCTCCGGGTCCTTCAGTGACAGTGACACGCCGCTGTTGAGATCAATTCCACCCAAGGTCTCACCATTCAGATAGGGGGTGAGGGCGTCTATTCCACCAAGAGGCGTCTGAGCATGGGCAAGCTCACGCTCTGTAGACCCTTCAGATGCATCTTCCTCCACATCATCGGAAGAGTCTCGGCGTTCTGGCATGTCGTTGATCTGCGTCCTTCCAGACAGAACACACCCAGGTTTGAGATCACAGGCCTTCACGAACCCGACCTTATCAACGTACAGCATGTGATCTGCAGTGCATCTGATGGTCTTACCGTTAGACAGTTTGATGTTCACGCAGTCCTCAGCATGGACGTCGTATCTGAATGAGTCTAGCACCCTCTGGGATGACCCATTGTTCGTCAGCACATAATCCCCGGGCTCTACATTCTGGATGGGCTTAGAATTGCCGTCCTCCAGCATGACAGCAGAATCTGGCAGGAAGCAACCACGTCCCTCCCCGACACTGACTCCGTGTTCCCTCGCCCAGTTGATGTAATCCTGGACCACAAGCATGTACTGGATGAAGTTCTTCCCCGCGAACACGGGATACTCGTCTGCGATGCGCCGCTTCGAGTCCTCTAAGATCTCATCAGAGTCCCCCATAGCCACACGCCGCTGGATGAAGCCCTCGTTGATCTTCTTCTTGAACCATTCCTCCTCAGTCCATCCCTCTGGAATCTGGATCTCGGGACGCAGGTCGGTGTTCAACGACAGATCATAAGCCCCGATGGTAATCTTCCCATCATCGATGAGCTTCTGAGTCAATGGATCTACATCGAAACCACCCGTCACGTCGGTTGGATCTGGCGTGTCTCCAAGAGCCACGAAGCCCTTGTTCGCCTCCTCAAGACGATTCGTCCTGCCTCCAGTGGCATGAGGGAGCGTCACATGACCCTCGGAATCAACGACCTCGTTCCTGCATTCCCCGAGTTCTGCCTTGTAATCGGCCTCCAGCTTCTCAAGGTCTAAAACCCCGGGCTTCATCCACCAGTCACCGACCATGTCCGCGATCTTGACGGTGTTAGACACGGCCCCAGGGTATTCGTCCTCCGGGAACGCCTTGATCATCTCGTCATAGGTCTTGAGATAGTAGTCATCCCCCTGGAACGCGAATCGACGCGGCTGTGCGACTTGCTTGTATGAACCATCCTTCTGCCTTACTGAGATCATACGGTCTGGAGCGGGGTCATCGTTCTTAAGGCAGTTCATGGTGACGAAGCCCTTGCCTCCTTCGCCGCCGCCCCGGGAATTGGTCTGGACGCAGAGCATTTCCTCGTGGTGGATGGCGTCCTCGGGTTTGGCGTAGTGAGAGTCGTTGGTTGCGAGCAATGGTAGGTTTAGGTCGTCCGCCAATTGCTTGAGTTTGGGGATCATGCTTGACTCAAGGTCGGATGGCATGTTGTGGAGCATGAGTTCGACGTAATAGCGGTCTTTGAACAATTCGGACATGCGTCGTGCGTAATCGTAGGCCTCGTCCTTCTGACCGAGTCGGAGTCGTGTTTGGATCTCCCCAGAAGGGCAGCCAGTGGTGGCGATGATCCCCTCATTCCACTTGGTGAGCATGTCGAAGTCCATGCGCCCGTGCTGGTAGTAATGCTCTCTCTTGCTGGCCTCGGTGGTGAGGTGGATGAGGTTATGGAACCCGACGTCATTGATGGCGATGAGGGTGAGGTGGGTGTAGGCCCCCCGGCTAGACACGTCCATGCTGCGGAGTTCGCGTTCGCGGGCCTCCATGTCCTTGAACAGTTGGAGTTCGTCGCCCTCAAGCCTCTCGACCCTCTTCCTGCTTGTGTAGCCGAGTTGCTTCTTCCTCTCGATGATGTCCCTGAGTTCTGGCGAGTATAAGACTGGTGATTTGCATTTCGCCCCGTCTGGATTCTGGGGGGCCATGTACGCCTCGATGCCTATGATCGGCTTGATGAACACCGGGGTCTGTGGATGGTTCTTACGATCGTAGGTCTTGGCTAGATTGCGGGCTGATTTTATGAAGTCAAAGGCTCCGAAAAGGTTTCCGTGGTCTGTAAGACCGACTGCGGTCTGTCCCAGTTCAGCCGCTCGTTTGACGTATTCCCCGGGGTGTGAGTAACCGTCGAGGATCGAGTAGTCGCTGTGGTTGTGGAGATTCACGAAGCCGTTGTCTGGCACTGTCCTCTTCCTCCTTGGTGCGGTGTTATTGCCCATCACCGCATGATTTCCCTATTTCGTATGCAGGATTCTGATTGTATCAACGACGAAGCAGGCCTTGGCTGGAAGTTGTGGAGTTGATAGGAGTTAAGTGGTCTTGATGGCGAAATGAACTGTTATTCGTTACAAAAATGGCGAGAAGTCACTTTCATGTGTCGCTAACCGTTATGAAAATGAGATGGGCAAGGTCTTTCTGACGCGGTCTGCTGATAGTTCTTCTAGATCATGTAACAGGGGAGCGGATCTTCACCGGATGTCCAAGATCTAAGTTCGGTACTAAGAATTGCCATTTAGACAAGATTCCGGCTTGAGCAACGTCAACCGTCCAGACGAATGAATACAATGAGACTCAATCGTAAAACTAAACGAAACTTATCTGGAACTTGATTTGGATGGAGACGGTCAGATCTCATAAGCACTATGGTCCATAGACTTCAATGTATAAGTCAATGGATGGATCATGATTGGTCAGTAGATCAATTGACGGATCTGGATGGTCTGGCCGTACCAGTGACGAGAGTGAGAATGGAAGGAGTCTCCAATGGTGAGGCTTATAGAGACAGACTGCACTGTAACGTATGAAGGACGCGGCTCTACTTTCAGGGACAGGGGCGTGCGGTTGTTGGTCATCAAGGACGATAAGTCATTCCTGGTCCACAAGTCTACCGGCGTGAAGCCCCAGAACTACATGACGAACACGATCTCTGTAGAGGAGGACATTGACTCAGACGGCCATAGGGAGATCATAGTAAAGTCTAAAACGGAGGAGATCCTCGTCACCATGTATGAGGTGATGTTCGACATGAGCCTCCCGTCTATGCCCATTGACAAGTCTAAGACGGTCGCTCTGGGCACTGAGGCACAATTCCAAGCGTGGATGACGGAACCCAGCCGGTGGACCTCCATTTATGGTGAAGACCGCTTGTTCGTTTCCCGTGAGGTCGATTCCGGAAATGGATCCATGGATTTGTTCGGAGTGAAACGTGATGGGTCTCAGGTGGTTGTGATAGAGTTGAAGCGGCATTCCCGGAAGAACGACGTGTTCCAGGTGGAGAGGTATCGCGAGGCTCTGAGGGAACAAGCGTCTACCGAGGAGGGATTCCTCGCTTTCAAGTCAATGTTGATAGACAAGGCTGTCTTCAATGGAATGGGTGGGGAGGTGATCGAGGCGTTGGAGAAGATCTCACCAGAGTCTCTTGAGAACCCAGATTGCTGGCTGGTCGGGTCTGACATGAGGGAAGACGTAGACGAGTTCGCAGGCCAGCATGACATCAAGGCAATCGCCGTGGGAGGGGGATGGATCGACCAAGCCGTTCCGGACGATCTGGCTCGTAAGGCCAGCACGTTGTCCAACGGGAACTCCGATGTCAGAGCGGTAGACGAACGCAATGAGATGGAATTCGGTGGAGGCCCCAAATCAAAGGCAAAGGCGGAGAAGGCCCAAAAAGAGAGGAAGACCGAAGGCCCCAGTAGATCTAGGTCAGGAAAGGCCAAACAAACCAGATCTAACGAGCATGGAGCTGGTTTGTTTGATTTCTGATTTTCGTGGGGTGGGATTGTCAGGGAAGTAAGCGAAAGCGGAAGGCGTTCTTTGGTCATGATGCAGGTTTGAGCCCCTTACGTGGCCCCCGAAGCCAGTGGTGAGGCCAGTGGTGGGTCTGCTTCAGATTTTCTAGATTTGGACCGTGGATCGGGTTGGAGATTTTACTTAGATTCAATTAGGCTCAGGAGGGCTGTCATGGCTTAACTCCTGAGCCTAATTGAATTGATGGGAGCATGAAAATCGCTTAGATGGGTATTCCATCATCTTAAAGGGAGATCTGGCTGAGACCGCCGGATCTCCTCGGATTAAATCGGAGTCGTCTTCTTGGGCATCGGCGGGAAGACGAAGATCATTAGTGAAACAAAAATCAGAATCCTAGATCTCCCTGGATCATACGCCTGTCATCTTCCTTGAACGAGGATCTAGTTCCACCGTCATTGGCGTGATCCACCAGTGTAGATTCACGAGGTCCAGCGGATGAATCCACCTCAGTAGATTCACCGGGATCTTCCGTAGGATCAGTGCCCTTAAGATCCTCATTCCAGATCATGGAATCTGGCAAACGACCATCATACGATCTGTTGGTTGGATGATCTGCCTTGATCTTATCACTGACTTCCGTATAGGTCGGAGTTCTGGAGTTCACCACATCACCCAAAGACCTACCTGAATCAAGGACCACATCATCCTCGTTCAACCCACCATTTGAATCAGAGGATTCCCCTTGGACGAAATCGTAAACCTGTTTCAGAGATCTACCAGACGATACAGGCTCGACCATGAGGACCTTAGACATCGTTTCAATGGCCTTATGGTCTACGGCGAGGAATGAGATCATCTGATCCCTCATCTTGCCTATGTTGGCGTTCCTTCCCGCTTCATTAAGATCGGGCCATGCCTTACGAGACAGATCGTCTAATTCCCGCTTCCCCTCTTTATAAGGAATGACCCATCTGCCTTGAGACTCCTGGAGTCCACGTCCCAAGGTCTCATCGATCAACCGTGATTGCAACCCAACATAGGCCGCATCAACCTCCATACGGGGGTCTGCGAATGAGGATCCGAACGCTGGTCTGTAGACGCCATGATAATTGACGTCATCAACGCAATTCATAGAACTGGCGTCAACCTGATCTATACGTCTCCCCTCCCTCATCATCCAGACGGTCTTCGCGGCCACATGGATCGCATCGGCACGGGTCACTCCATTCGGTCTGTAACTAGATCCCTGGGGTATGGGGTCACGTCCACCCTCTACAACGAATCTCCTGTAGTTGGTAAGAGCGATCTTCCATTCCACTGCTGATTGCCCACGGTCCGGCAGTGGAATCCTCGTCTCCACAATTGACGCACGCTCAGCGCGAGATTGCAGCTCTGAGTCTTCACCCATCCTGCGGATTTTCTCAATGGCAATTGGAGTGGTTCTACGTATGCGTTGGCGTGGAGTTTGGTTCTGTCGCTCTGCGGCCCTAGACGCCTTGCCGAAATCATCATAATGGATTCCACCGTATGGGCAGTGACCCGGCTGGGCCATGCATCTACGTGGCTCTCCATCCACTATGTGCCACCGTTGCACTTGTCCCGAATCTTCGTCTTTGACCATGATCATTGCCCCGTTAAACAAAACCGACTTGAATTGAAATTGATCTATCACTCGTTGCTTGTCCGTCTACATGCATCTATGAGATCTCATCATTGCACTTGGCGAATCTGGATGTTGATGTCCTTAGATTGTTCCGCTTGGGCATAGCAAATTGCTCAAGTCAAAATCTAACTTTGAACATCGATCACAGCCGTTGTCTCACTTGCTTGTTGATGAACAATCAAGATTGCCGTTTATCGGAATTTGTGGGAGAATGGGATCTAATAGCTAGACACAGACGAAACGATTGACTGTTCGGGAGGCGATCTTACAAAATATTCCACTTCCCATAAACGGCAAAAACGACTGACCCCGAGACCCCGTTTGTCATAGGCGTCAAACCGGGATCTTGTCCTACAGATCATAAGGAGCTTGCATGAAACGTGGAAGACCCGCACATGAGCGGAAAATGACAAGAAAACCACAACATCAATTCAAAACCCCAATCGTTACTTCCTATGATCTTAACGCAGATTCGACCTTTAATCCTAACTTGAATGGTCATTGTGTATGTGAATCAAATTCTGGTGTGGGTGGAGGCGATACCAAACGGGCTCTGAATCGTGACATGGAGTGTTGCACCACGAAACTCTTGAAGGCAATCAAGACCAAGACACATACAGAACAGGGGTTCATGGGCATGACACACGCCTTATCAGCCTGTGCTCTTGTTCTGGCGTTGATAGCGTTCGCGCCGTTGTTCATGGAGAAAGTCCTTGGTGTATGGCAGATCTCATTCGTGGCCTTGCTGTGCCTCGCATTGATAGGTGGGGCGCTCATGCCTGATCTCGACAATACGAACTCTTCCGCCAATAGCGCCCTCGGGTTCGTGGGAGATGGGATCTCAGCCGTGATGAGGGCCACGGCGCCAATAGTGAAGAACATGGTCCATACCAAGTACGACAAGGATTTAGACAATCCCCACCGTTCGTTCTACCATACCGGGGTGTCAGCGATACTCGTGGGTGGACTTGGGGCCGCAGCGTGTGCCATCCCGGGAATGACTGGTAAGATCTGCGCTATGGTCTTGGCGTTCATCGGAGCTCATGTGGCGTTGAGCACCCTCCTGAAGGGGTCTTTGAAGAAGGCGGCGGGCAAGTCTAACAAGATCGTTGGGGCGTTGCTGCCTTTGGTCTTCTCCCTCGCTGTCGTGGCGGCCTTGTGGTTCACTCTTCCTAAGACCGTTCCCTACTGGGAGATAGGTGTGGCGTTCGGTTTGGGTTGGTTGGTCCACATCCTCGGTGACATGTGTACCACCTCTGGTGTGCCGATCTTGTGGCCTGTGCCAATCAGGGGGAAGATGTGGTACGATGTGCGCTTGCTGAAGATCAAGGCCGGTGGCGCTGTGGAGAACGTTTTGTTCATTCCATTGTTCACGATCATCATAATCATCAGCGTGGTTGTGATCTGCACGAGTCACGTCTACCATTGATGGGAGTCTTGGTCTTGGGTCATGCGCCCGGAATCGGGATGGGAGATGGAAGCTGGATCAAGAATCGATTTGCTTGGCGTCATGGAACGGTCGCAGATGAAACGGACTTGGTATTGCAAAGTTTGATCTTGATTCGAGTTTGTTGTCTTGAAGGGCTCTCAGGGTGGTCTCCCTAGAGTCCTTCTTTTATAGGGATTGGATGCGGTGATCTTCTCCCAGATCTGGACGATATTGACCAGTAACAATGGATTTCTCTGTTGGGATCTGGTGATGGCGAACGTCAAATGGATTCAGATCATGGTGGGTGGTATGGTTGATTCGTTCTTAAGATTGGAATCTTAGGTTAGATGTCATTGCAAGAATGGCAATTGGGCTTTTGGCTCAGGTGACAATCCCCATTGTAATGGGCAAGTCCAGTCTCAATGAATGTAAGATCACAAGGAGTTAGCGAATCATGGCGAAGTTAGGAATTACGAAAACGGTCGGTCCAGATGGGAAGCCGAGTTTCTCGGTGAGCCCCTGTAGGGCCAAGCCGGGTCACGAGGGTAGATACGGATGCAATCATTATCGTCATGCGTCGTCTATCAAAGCAGCGAAACGGGACATCGCTCTGATGACGACACAGGAGGAGGCGATGGACGGGACCATCAATTTCAGTAAAGATCTACAGGATCTATCCGATGATCTGCGTCAGTATCTAAAGTCTCGTGGTTACAAGGAGGAAGATCTTCCAGACAGTTCAGATCAGCCTATCATCACCTCATGGTTCCATAACAACCCGAAGGAGGCGGAGAAGTTTCTCAACGACGCCCAGGAAGAGGGGATCATCCCCAAGTTGAAAGTGAGTGACGAACTTGGCAGTGAGATCCGCAATTGCATGAAGAACGGCATCAAGGTAGATGTGGTGGCTGACCGTATGGTGGGGCTTAAGACGGATGAGGACGTCGAGCGTGAGACGGATGTGTGGATGACAGCGAACAAGATCCCGATGAAAGACTACGAGGGCGAGGCCCCGATCACTATGGTGGTGTGCGAGGGGAAGTCTGAGGCGGAGGCCGCGAACGCCGTCCGTAAGACGGCTGACCCGGTGAAGACGATCAAGGGTCAGGGGGCTATGATGATAGACCCGGATGATCTTGAGTCCATAGGTTATGTGAGTATGCAGGGTCGTCATACACCCCAAGAGTGAGTGATCTAAGTGGTCTCAATTCAATCATGAACCCTCCCAATCCATCTAGATCAGGTTTGTATGGGGTTATTTGAATTGGAACCATGACGTCCTCTGGTTTAGGATGGTGGCTCAGCTGCCACATGATTTGTAATCTTATACTATCATGTGGTATAGTAATAATGGATTGCAGTCTATTA